>ERZ506905.61-NODE-61-length-81087-cov-10.1662_pt1 | contig 81087 bp, 74 predicted proteins | sample MGYA00513175_ERZ506905 | MGnify/ENA metagenome assembly ERZ506905
TACACGTCGCATACGCTTCTGCATTATCCCGCGACGTCGCTTTCACTACGATCTGTTCGCCGAACGCCGCCACGTTCTCCACGACTGCCGTCAATGCTCCGTCCGCGCTCGGCGTTACCGTCGCATACTCCGTCACCGTCTTTCCGCTCGCCCATGTCGAACTCGCATTCTTAAATGCGATTGTCCAATCCACCGCTTTATTTGCCGCGTCCGCAGGCGTGATCGTTGCCGTCAGTGTATAGGCGCTTTCCGCCAATTCCGACACCCCGTAATCATCAAATTCGCTCGACATCAGCTTTCGAACAGACAGTTTTACGCCCTTTTCTTCCCCGCTTTCAATTTCTGTTCCGCCGCTGCTATCCTCGATCGGGTTGTCGATTTCCGGCTTTTCTTCTTTCTTCCACTCACGAAAACCTTTCGTAAACCAACCCATCGCCCCGACCGCCAAAATTCCGGCAAGGCCGATTGCTAATCCGCCAAAGAAACTTTTTTTGTTCATACCTTCCTATCTCCTTTTATCCCCGCTACGGGGTTTTTTACTTGTTTGTTTTCGCCGCTTCCCGAAGTATATCCCCGAGCAGCTCCACTGCTGCATTCGTTACCTCAACGCGACTATCTCCGTTATCCGAAAGCAATGCCCCTAATTCATGGAGCGTGACGATAGCCGCTTCTATCTCCGGTTTCGTTACGTCCGATAAAGACATTATTTCTAAAGCCGTCAATGTTTGCACTTCAAGTTCTTCAGGCTGCTTTGAGAGTGCGGCTCGATTTTTCCTTTTGGTTAACCAAAGGTCTATTGTAACAGCAATCGAACCCGATACAAAAAACAAGAGCGTTATAATAATAGCGATTTTCGCCAATACAAGCCATACGCCCGTCATTTTTGTCCTCCCGGTTGACCCAGCTTGAAGAAGCCCAATACTTCGAGATATGCATTAACCTCTCCAGAGAAATAATCCCGACAATATTTCTCTTTACTATCTTTTGGGTTCTCATAGGCCGTTGCGTGACTTCTGGCGTTTTCGATTCGATTTTCTAAGAAATCTTTCAACGCGGCAAGGCGCGTTTCAGGCGGCATTGCCTCCCATTTTTTCTCTGCTGGCGTAAAGTCCATTTTTTTACCTTCCTCGTAGTATATTTTTTATTTTAACATTGACTTTTTGTTTGAAATTTGATATACTTTAATCATTAAATACAAAGGAGAAATTCTTATGAAAAAGCCTCCCATAGACGAGTACATTCGTATCCTCTTACACGACCCAACCTATATCCTTGCCTGCTTTTTAAGATACTACGAAAAATTAAACGTTCCTTTCCCTTCAAAAGCCGAAATATTAAACAACATGATGGAATTAACAGGAAACGGAAAAGGAATGACAGACAAAGAACAAGAAAAAACAAAACAAGCATTTAGCGCCTATATAGACAACATAATAGATTCCTTCAAGAATTCGTAAGAATTAAGAACGTTTACTCATCTATTACTTTTATACAGCCGCTCATCGGATCGATAAAAATTTTCCCTTGCGATCTTAACATTTTATATTCCGCATACGTGAGCGGTCGTTTGTTCGGCTTAAAAAGATCATATATACTTTCAACTGTTCCGACGTCGGATTTTTCCGGCGTCTTTTCTTTTGCCGCTTTTAACTCGTTCCCTTCCGTTCCTTCTTTCTCGTCGTATAAATTTTTGTGTTTCATAAGCTCCTCCCTCAAGGTTGACTTTTTGGTTCGGAAATAAAACTTTTAAGTCTCGTTTTCGAACCACATTTTTATTATAGTATCATTTTCGAACTTTGTCAAGAGAAAACAAAAAATTTTTTGCCTTTTTATAAATTTCATTCTACAATGATACTTAAGGAGGCTCAAAAATGGAACTTCAACCTATCCGACTTGCTTTAAAAGAAAAAAAAATGACTTACGAAGAACTTTCAAAAAAATCGAATATTCCTTTAGGAACTATAAAACGGATAATGAGCGGTATTACCCCCGACCCTCGAGAAAGCACTGTATATGCAATAAAAGAAGCACTCGAATTAATTCCAAAAGAAAAAAGTCAGCCCGCCCTGTTACCTCAAGACGAGCAAAAACTACTCGATACCTATCGAAAATTAGATACCGTCAATAAAATGCACGTTTCCGCCTATGCCGAAATACGTCTCGAAGAACAAGAAAAATCAGCTTCCATTTTCCGAAGAAAATAGTTTCCTTTATTTGCAAATCACTTTAATATCTTTCTATGCGTGAAAAACGCAAATTCACCATAGAGAGGGTTTTTATGAACCAAAGAGATTTACTGGAACTTGAGCAAGCGGCAAGAACTATCGTTGCCGTCGTCGAACGTAACCGCATTTCTGACGAAACAGCCGCCGAGCGGAGAGAGAACTTCATTCTATTGCCCGGCGGTGGGAATTATCAGCCACAAAAAGAAAAGGACGAGTCCTCTTTCGAGGACACGTCCGAACCTACTACAACAAAAAACGAGAGAGAGAATACTATACCCCGTCTTATTTCTTTTAACAACAAGGAATTAAGATTTATGCCTAATAAAGAACTTAAAGACTATTTTCGAAATAGAAACCTTGCGGACCATATACGCCAAAAAGAAAACGGCACATACGAAATCCGATACATGATAAACGGGATCAATTATTACGGAGCTTCAAAAGACTTAAAAGAAGCCATGCAACGTTTTATTCAGGATATAATCGAAAAAACAAAATGCACCCAAGAGGAAACACCGCCCGCGCTGATCGAGCAACCGCCTGCACTCGTGCGAGATTACGCACACCATTATCTTGATACGTTCAAAAAGCCGAATATATGCGAAAAAGCTTTCAAAAACTACAAAAGAACCACCAACAATCATATTGCCCCTCACTTCAACGGTATCTACGTCAAAGACGTTACCGCTTCCGATTGTCAGGCTCTTTTGAATAAGATTTTAGCCGAAGGAAAAGGAAGAATTTCAGAAGATGTAAAAAATCTTATGACATGGATTTTTGAAACGGCCGTTGCGGATAAAATATTACTTTCCAATCCGATGAACTCCGTCCAAATTCCGAAGCACCGCCGAAAAAACGGAAAACAAATTTTAGTTGATATTATGTACGCCTATCTCTCCAATCCGCCGAAGGACAGATACGACTATATAATCCGTTTCATAGCCTATACGGGAATCAGACCTTGCGAGATAGCTTCAGCAAAATTTGAGAACGGATTTGTAACCATCAAGAATGCAAAACAAAAACCGAACGAGGAACCCACTTACAGAACTATACCGATACATTCCGACCTTGCCATTTACATAGACGAAATAAAAAAATATCTCAATATAAATCTCACGGGGCTTGGACGAGCCTTCAAGAAAAAATTTCCGCCTGAATATCGCTTATATGACTTACGGCATACGTTTACTTCCCGTATTCAGGAATGTAAAGCGACAAAATCGTGGGTAGATTACGTTACAAACCACACGGGCGAAAGAAATACAACGGATCGGGTTTACACCCATTGGAGCGACGATTTCCAACGGGAAGAAATGGAAAAATTGAATTTTAGTCCCAAATCAGTCCCAAAAACGCCCCATAAGCAATAGTGCTTATACATTCCTTATGCAAAAACGGCACAAAAAAAGCAGAATACCGAGTTTTTATTCGGTATTCCGCATAAATGGTGCGGATGACAGGACTTGAACCTGCATGGTCTCCCACAAGAACCTGAATCTTGCGCGTCTGCCAGTTTCGCCACATCCGCTTATCATCCGCCTTTGCGTCCTCACAAAAGCGGAATTATCGACTTTTCTTCAAAGCTCGCGCTTTTCCAAAACCCCGTCCGTGTTCACGATCCGATAAGCTTTTCCGCCGCTCGAAATACTTCCGATAACTTCGCCTTCTTCTATTAAAAGAGCCGCATTATCTTCAATCCCGTAAGCACATTTGTAATTATAGCATACAATTTTATCAAAGTCAAGCATTCTTTGCCCATAATGTGGAGAAATTATTCCTTTTATCCAATTTAATCCTTTGAACATCGCATACTTCGTACCATCTTCCGACTTTAAGGAATCCGTGTAGATATCCGAAAACCAACAAATCGCGCCGGCGGACAGCCCCGCTAAAATCACTCCCCTCTCGTAAGCTTCCTTGATTAATGACAAAAGCCCCGACTGTTTCCAGTGCTCTATCATAAACACTGTATCCCCGCCGCCCACATAAATTAAATCTGCCTTCAAAAACTTTTCCTTCAGTTTTTCCATATCGGGTTCTCTAAAAACAGTCAAAGCCACGTCCGTCTTGATATCAAACGTACCCGTATATATCTTATGAAAGGAATTGTAATAAGGCATAAAATCGTGACTGGCCGTAGGAATAAACAAAGCGTTCGCCCGTTTGTCTCCCGCATGTTCTTTAGCAAGCCCCGCGATATATTCGTCTATTTTCAAAGTTGTTTTCTCGCGGATTTCCCCCCCGCCGATCGCAATAATTCTTTTCATACTTTTTATCCTTTCCGAGCCGCGACGATATCGTCGATCTGTACGATTAATCCATTAACATTTTCTAATGCAGCACGAAGTTGCGTCTCTGTCTCCCTATTCTCGGAAAAACTGTCCTCCGAAAGTTCGGAAAGCAAATTCGCTACGCCGTCCAATCCGTTTGCCACATTTTCAAACACCATATCTTTACGTTCGTCCACCAAACGCAAGGCGTTCCACATTGCGTCCTCCGCCAAAGAGCGGAGCTTCAAAATTTTTGTGGAATTCAAAATATTCTTTTTAGCTTTTTTGTCTTCGGAAAGCGTTTCCTCCAACTTCTTTGCAAGAACAGCACAACGCTGCCGAACTGCTTCGGGCGTCAAATTCTTTTTCGCCTTTCGTTTAACAAGGGCAAGCAAAAGTACCCCCACAACAATAATTACAAAATACCAGCCGTATTGTATAGCAAGCCTGACCGCGCCGTCTCCGAAATCGGAGACCGCTTCGGAGGCACTGTCCGAAGCCGAAGTCAAAAGCGAAAAAAACGGGAACACCGAATTTGCCAAAAATACACTCGTCATTTTTTACGCCTCCTTTCCGTCGCTGTCCGAAAGGACTGTTTTCGGGTCGATCATGTGCACGTCCAGCTGATCGTAAGGAATATCGATTTTATTTTTCCGCAGAACCTCGAGTATCCCTTCGAGAAGATCGAACTTGACGTCCCAAAATACGCCTGGATCAGTCCAGACGCGCAACGTAAAATTCAACGAGCTTGCCCCGTATTCCGTCAAGCGGAAGAAGGGTGCGGGCAGCGGAACAATGCGCTTGTCCTTTTTTATGAAATCGTTTATCACTCGTTTGACGGTGGCCACGTCGGCGTCATAGGAAACGGGCAGCGTGACGTCAAGGCGGCGGAGAGGCATACGGCTGTAATTGGTGATTACCGAACTGAGCACCGTGCTGTTGGGAATAATCACAGTGAGATTGTCGGGAGTGACGACCTTTACCGAAAAGAGCTTGATCTCCTTGACCGTTCCCGCCGTACCGCCGATATCGACATAGTCCCCCGATTGAAAGGGCTTGGTAAAAATGAGCAGTATCCCGTTGGTAAGGCTGGATAACGTGTTCTGCATGCCGAGGGCGATGGCGAGCATGACGGACGAAAACGCGGCGACAATCCCCGCCGTAGAAAATCCCAGCGTGCCCACCAGTAAAAGAGCCAATGCAACATAGGCGATCAGGGCCACCAGGGAAGTGATGAACGTGGAAGCGGCGTTGTCCAGCCGACGGCTCTTCACCGAATTTTTCTTTACGCTGGTCGTTACGAGACGAATAATCAATATTCCCAAAACAAATAGCGCCAACGCCTTTAGAATATTCAATCCGTAGCCGTTCAAAAAATTCCAAAAAAATTCTTTCAGATTATTCCAAAACTTTTCCATTATGCATTTCCTTTATAGCAGTATGTACCCTTTTTCCCCTTTTAGACAACAGAAAGCTCTGCGAGGCTTCCCGTCGCAGAGCCAACTAATCCGTTTGCGCCTTATTTCGTACCGAACAGCCTGTCGCCCGCATCTCCCAGCCCGGGAACGATATAACAATGTTCGTTGAGAATGGGATCGATCGCCGCGACATACAGATCTACGTCGGGGTGGTCGGCCAACACCTTACGGATGCCCGTGGGGCAGCTGACGATACAGCAAAGCTTGACGTTTTTTGCACCGCGCTTTTTAATCATAGAAATCGCGTCGGAAGCGCTGCCGCCCGTCGCGAGCATGGGATCGACCACCAACAGCGTTCTCAATTCGCTGTCCGCAGGCAATTTGCAGTAATATTCGACGGGTTCGTGCGTTTCGGGATCGCGGTAAAGCCCGATATGCCCGACTTTTGCGTTGGGGATAAGCTTCAGCACGCCCGAAACCATTCCCAGCCCCGCGCGCAGAATAGGCACTACGCCGACGGCACGGCCGGAGACCATCTTGCAGTGAGCCGTGGCAACCGGCGTTTCGACATCGACGTTCTCGAGCGGGAGATCCTTTGTCGCCTCATAGGTTTCCAGCATGGCAATCTCTTCGGCAAGCTCCATAAACTGCTTGGTTCTGGTACTTTTGTCGCGCAAAATCGCAAGCTTATGCTCGATGAGCGGGTGATCTACCAGATGAAATCTCGGGTTGTCAAAAAACTCGTACTTTTCCATAAAAATGTATCTCCTGACTTTAATCTTTCGTTGTTTTGCGCGCTTACTTTTTCGAATATTTTTCCTCAATCGCTTTAATCTTGGCCACGCGGCGGTCATGACGCTCGCCGCCCATATATTCGCTGGTGAGGAACGCGGTGACGATTTCCTCCATCATGCCCGTACCGAGGCATTTTTCCCCAAACGCAAGCATGTTGGCGTCGTTGTGATAACGGGTATATTTGGCGCAATAGGTATCATGGCAATGCGCGCACCGCACTCCGGGTACTTTGTTGGCGACGATCGAAACGCCTATTCCCGTTGAGCAAATGACGATACCGCGGTCGCACTCTCCATTTGCGACGCTTTCCGCCGCGGGCAGCGCATAATCGGGGTAATCGCACGAATCGGTGCTGTTCGTCCCGAAATCGACGTATTCGTAACCGTTTTTTACGAGATATTCTATTAAGGCTTTTTTCAAATTCAAGCCGCCATGGTCGCAGGCAACCGCTATTTTCATATGCTTTTTCTCCTTTCCGGGCCAAAATAATTCTTTTGCGTTTTTACGCGAAAATAAATTAACAGCTTCGCGCCATCGTACTATTCGCTTCTCATAAACATAGGCAAGCAGGTTTGAACAGAGCGCGAAAATATCCGCAAATGTTTGGCGCTTTCGCATTTCCGTTTCTATTATAACATCGCTGTCGCAATGTTTGAATAGGGCGCGGAAATGCCTGCAAATACTTCGTGCTTTCGCATTTCCGTTTCTATTATAGCACGCGGCGCCTGCTTTTTCAAGCGTTTATCCCCTATAATTTATGTAAAACTTAATCCGACTTTTTTTAGTCCTTGGATTTTTTCTCTTTTTCTGCGAAAACGACGCTTGCAGACGATTTTTTGGCGGCCTTCATTTTTGCAGAAGCTTTTTTCGCTGTTGATTTTTTTGCGGAGGACATTCTTTCCGTCCCGGAACGAGCCACTCGCTTTCGAGGCTTTGCCCGAGGCTTACGCGGCTTTACAGTCGCCTCTCTTTCTTTCTCCCGCACGGGATTTTCCTGTTTTTCTTTCTCCGCAGCCTGCGCCGACTCCGCCGCCGACAATTCGGGGAATAATTTTGCGATGATCGCAGCCATGCCCCCCGCTATTTTAGTATAAGTAAGGCGGTAGCACTCCTTATCCCGTCCGAAGGGATCGGGGATTTCATAGCCCGCGATATCAGAAAAGGAATAAACGTTGTTCTCAATTTCCGAAAGCCCCGTCCTTCTCAAAAGATTCCACCGCATATCCATAAGGATATCCCTCTGGCTGTCCGTCATGCAGATAACGGCATATGCGTTTGTCAGCATTTCTTCGTCCAGCGCGCGCGAAGCAAAATTTTCGATAGACAGTCCGTTTTCGGACAGCACCGCCGCAGAATGAGGATTGATATTGCCGTTTTTGGAAGGCTCCAGCCCTGCGGAAAAGACGGATACGTCCCCGATATTCAGCCGTTTAAACTCCGAGCGCAACACCGCTTCCGCCATGGGAGAACGGCAGGTGTTGCCCGTGCAAACGAATATAATCTTTTTTTCTTCCATCATTGCGTTTTCGTCCTTTCGCTCGTTTCAGTGAGGGATATCCACGGAGGCGCAGGCCTTTTTCAGGCGATTGAGCACCCCCGCCATAATCCCGTCCTTTTTGACGGGCTCCACCGCCACCAAGACGTCTATCGTCTTTTCGGCGGCACGAAGCAAGTCGTAAAGATTTGCCGCCATCTCCTGTTCGTTTTCTCCGAGGTTCAATACCTTGACGCCGAGACGCATCAACCGCCGCGCTACGCTTCCCTCACAAAGTACCGCCGCCCTATTTCCGAGCTTCTCCTCTTGCCGATAAGCGGCCAGGGCATCTTCCGCCCGTTCGCAGCCGAACAGCAGCGTCTTACATCTCGGGGCGTAATGTTTATACATCATCCCCGGGCTCTTCGCCCGCTCCCCCGCCTTGAGCTGAGGCGCATATACGCCGCAGTCTCCGACCACGGCCGCAATCATTTCTCTCGTGATCAGCCCGGGGCGCAGAATTACCGGAAGATCTCCCGTTACGTCGCACACCGTGCTCTCGATCCCGCCTTCAGATCTCCCTCCGTCCAGGATCAACGGAATTTTTCCGTTAAAATCGTCGAATACATGCAGCGCCGTCGTAGGGCTGACGTGTTTGGAAAGGTTGGCGCTGGGCGCGACGACGGGGACGTCGGTTTCCCGCAAAAACGCCTGCGCGCCCTCGTGCAAGGGGATTCTTACCGCGAGCGTATCCAGCCCGCAGGACACGAACGAACTGACTTTCCCCGTGGACGGATACACCAAAGTCAAAGGCCCGGGAAGGAAGGCGTCGCGCAGCTTTGCCGCATACGGGGGATCTCGGTCGATAATCTTCGAAAGGTCGTAATCTTTATGCACGTGCGCGATGAGCGGGTTGTCGTTCGGCCTGCCCTTGATCTCGAAAATGCGTTTCACCGCCCCGTCGTCGAAGGCGTTCCCGCCCAGACCATATACCGTCTCGGTGGGAATAGCCACCACGCCGCCCGCAGCAATGATTTTTTTTGCCTCCGCAAGGGACTGCGGAGTGATCTTCTCTATTTTTGTAATCATGTCTTATTCAAACGGCAATTCGTCGTCGCCGTCGCCGGAAACTTCTCCCGTTCCGTTTTTCGGCGAAGCGCCGAATGCCTCCGACGCGGGTTCGTCGTCGAACGCGCGCGGCGAACGCGAATATTCCGGCGGTTCGTCGTCGCGGTTCTGCTCATCTACATCCACGAATTTTGTGCTTTCGCCGATAAATTTCAGCTGGACGCGCCCCTGCGAACCGTTTCTGTGCTTGGCGATAATCAGCTCCGCCGCGCCCTTCACAATCTTGCCCGACTCCATTTCTTCCGCGGTCGCCGTCGCTTCGGGGCGGTTGATGAACATGACGATATCGGCGTCCTGCTCGATGGCGCCCGACTCACGGAGGTCGGAAATCTGAGGCTCCTTGGATTGAATACGCCGAAGCTGGGACAACGCGATGACGGGTACGTTGAGTTCCTTTGCCATGATCTTCAAATCACGGGTGATCGACGCGATCTCCTGCTGTCTGTTTTCCGAGCCCGCCGTCGTAGAAGAACCGCCCGTCATCAGCTGAATATAGTCGATCATAATCATATCGACGCCGCCCGCCACCGTCTTGAGCCGACGGCATTTGGACAAAATTTCCGCGGGCGTGACGCGCGAGGAATCGTCGATATAGATCTGGCTTTTTTTCAGTTTATCGCTGGCCAGCATCAGTTTTTTCCATTCCGAGGCGGACAGCTGCCCCGAAAGCCCTTTGGCCATACTGACGTTGGCATAGGAACACAGAAGTCTCTGCACAATCTGAATCCGCGGCATTTCCAGCGAAAACACCGCACAAACCTTATTTTTGCGGAGCGCGGCGTGTTCGACGAGGTTCATGGCGAGCGACGTCTTTCCCATACCGGGACGGGCGGCGAGGACGATAAGGTCGGAGGGCTGAAGGCCGTTGGTCATCTGATCCAGCCGCTTGAAGCCCGTCTCTATGCCGCGGAATACCGTGGGGTCCGATTGAATGGATTCGAATTTTTGCAACACCTGCTGGACGATATCCCCTTCGCTCATGCCCGCCAGCGAGGAACGGTCCGCCTGTTTGGAAATGTCATACACCGATTTTTCCGCAAAGGAAATGGCGTCGCGGCCCTCCGCGCCCGTCATGCAGTTTTCGATGATTTTGCGCGAGGCGCGGATGAGTTTTCTGTTGGTGCTGTCCCTGCTTACGATTTCGTAATAGGACTTGTAATTCGCCGCCGAGGGGGTGATCTGCGCCAGCTCGGTGAGATAGGCGATGCCGCCCGATTTTTCGAGATTGCCCTCGCCGTCCAGCTGGTCGGAGAGCGTGACGAGGTCGATGGGCTTTCGGTCGTTGAACACCGTCTGCATGGCGCGGATGATGAATTTATGCGATTCCTGGTAAAAATCGTCCTCCGTCAGTTTTTCGACGAGCTCCGCCGCGATGTCGTTGTCGATCAACAGACATCCCAAAAGCGCCATTTCCGCGTCGCGGTTATAGGGCATTGTATTGATTTCAGCTGCCATTTGTTTATCCTTGCGTGATTTATCGCGTTTGAGCCGCCGCAGAAGCTCGCGGCGGCCCGAACGGGTTTGGGCGTTATGCCATCAGTTTTTCAAATTCGTCCAGCGTATCGCCGAATTCTTTCATGGCCGTCTCGAAAGGCGCCTTGGTCGTCAGATCGACGCCCGCTTTTTTGAGAATGGAAACGGGATCGGTGCTGTTGCCGCCCGAAAGGAATTCGAAATAATCCTTTACGGCCTTATCTCCCTCGGCAAGAATGCGCTTGACGATAGAAATGGCGGAAATGATCCCCGTCGAATACTTATAGACGTAGAACGAACGATAGAAATGGGGAATTCTCGCCCATTCGTAAGCGATTTCTTTATCGTGCACGATCCCTTCGCCGTAATACTGCTCGTTCAGCTTATAATAGGCGTCGCAGAGATTTTCTTTGGTGAGCGGTTCGCCCGCCTCCGCTTTCGCGTGCGCGATCTGCTCGAACTGCGCAAACTGCGTCTGGCGGAAAAGGGTGGTGCGGATCATGTCGATATAATAATTGAGGAGATATTTTTTCAGCTGTTTATCCTCGGTGGAGGCATACAGGTATTTGAGCAGCAGCACTTCGTTGACCGTGCTGGCAATCTCCGCGAGGAAAATGGTATATTCCGATTTCGCGTACGGCTGCCCTGCCGTGGATTTATAGGTATGAATGGAATGTCCCATTTCGTGCGCGATCGTGAAAATCTCGTTGGTGGTCTGCTGATAGTTGAGCAACACGTAAGGGTGCGTGTCGTAAACGCCCGTCGAATAGGCGCCGCTGCGTTTGCCCTCCGTCTCGCAGACGTCGATCCAGCGTTCGTCAAGCCCGCGGCGCAGCAGAGCCTGATAGTCCTCGCCGAGCGGCGCAAGTCCCTTGACGACAAGCTCGTACGCCTCCTCGAAGGGCACCTTGATATCCGCGTCGGACACGAGCGGCATATAGATATCGTACATATGCTGTTCGTCGAAGCCGAGGATTTTTTTGCGCAGGGAGATATACTTATGCATGGCGGGCAGGGCGCCGTGCACCGACTCGACGAGGTTGTTATAGACGACGGGGCTGACGTCCTCGCCGTCCATCGCCATTTCCATACAGGTGCCGTACTTCCGCGCCGTCTTATAGAAAATGTCCTTTTTGACGTTGCCGTAATAGGTCTGCGTGATCGCGTCGATGAGGTTGATATAGGCGCGGTAATACGTCTTGAACCAGGTTTCCCTCTCTTCCCGCGTTCCCGAATGGAGCACGAGGCCGTACATGCCGTGGCTCATCTGCACCTCCTCCCCGTTGAATTTACCTTTGGGCAGGTTGAGGTTGGCATTGTCGAGCATGGAGAACACGGTATGGAAGCCGTCCGAAAAATCCCCCGCCAGGGCGAGAATTTTTTCTTCCCCTTCGCTCAAAACGTGCACCTTGGATTTTTCGATCTTTTCCAGCATGTAATCGTATTCCGAAAAATCGGGGTCGGCGATGTACGACTTTAATTTTTCCTCGCTGAGCGCGGTGAGCTCGGGCTCCACAAACGCCATATCCGCCATCATTTTGGAGACGAGCGTCCCCATCATCGCCGTATAAGACGTGTATTTGGAAATGCGGATATCCTCGTCGTGACGCATGTTGGCGTAAACGTACAGCTTCTCCATACGGCGGAACAGCGCGTCGCGCTTACGGAAAAAGCCGAGCAGCTCGGTTTTCTCACCGAGTTTTCCCTGAAATCCCGTCAGTCCGCTTTCTGCGAAGTCCTTTTCCACCGCTTTGAATTCTTCTTCCCACGCCTCGTCGGAGGGGAAAATGACCGTAAGGTCCCATTTGTATTGTTCCTGAACGTCTTTTCTTTCCATATTATTTTTCTACTCCTTTGGTTTTCGTCAATTTTTGAAGCTGTGAATGGGCGCGGGAATATTTCCGCCGCGCAGGACAAACCTGCTGCTGTCCGTGTTATGCACGGGCAGAATGGGCGCGCGGCCCAGAAGACCGCCGAAATTCACCTGTCCGCCGACGCCTTTTCCCGGGGCGGGAATAATCCGCACCGCCGTCGTTTTGTTGTTGATCATGCCGATGGCCGCTTCGTCCGCGATCATCGCGGCGATCGTGGTCGCGGGCGTATCTCCGGGGATTGCGATCATGTCCAGCCCCACGCTGCACACGCAGGTCATCGCCTCCAATTTGTCGAGATTGATTTCGCCCTTTTCCGCCGCCTCGATCATGCCGATATCCTCGGAAACGGGAATAAACGCGCCCGAAAGCCCGCCCACGCGGGAGGAGGCCATGACGCCGCCCTTTTTCACCGCGTCGTTGAGCAGGGCGAGCGCCGCCGTCGTGCCGTGTCCGCCCACGCATTCGAGACCGAGCTCCTCCAAAATCTGCGCCACCGAATCCCCCCTCGCGGGCGTGGGCGCCAAAGACAGATCGACGATCCCGAATTCCGCATTCAGTCTCTTTGCGGCCTCTTTTGCAATCAGCTGACCCGCACGCGTAATCTTGAAAGCGGTACGCTTAATCATTTCCGCCGCTTCCGTAAGGTCGGCGTCGGGGATCTGTTCGAGGGCGTGCTTGACGACGCCGGGGCCGGACACGCCGACGTTGACGACCACGTCCGCTTCGCCCGCGCCGTGGAACGCGCCCGCCATAAAGGGATTGTCCTCCACCGCGTTGCAGAAAGCGACCAGCTTCGCCGCGCCGATGCCGTCTTTCTCCGCCGTCAGCTTCGCCGCGGCCTTAAACGTCTCGCCCATCAGCTTCACGGCTTCCATATTGATCCCCGAACGGGTGGAACCCACGTTGACGGAGGAACAGAGCCGCTGCGTGGAAGCGAGCACTTCGGGAATGGTTTTGATAAACGTCCGCTCGTAAGCGGCCGTGGACTTATGGACGAGCGCGGAATATCCGCCGAGGAAATCGATCCCCAGCGTCGCCGCCGCTTCGTCCAGCGCCTTGCCGATCAGGGGCGCCTTTTCGGGAAACGCCGCCGAAATCAGGCTGACGGGCGTCACCGATACCCGCTTGTTGACAATGGGGATACCGTATTCTCCCGAGAGCTCGGACGCGGTCTTTACGATCTTTTCCGCGCGGCGGCATACGAGATCGTAAACGTTTTTCGCCGTCTCCTCCGCGGTGCTCCGCACGCAGGAAAACAGGGAAAGCCCCATGGTAATCGTGCGGATGTCGAGATGCTCCCTCTCGACCATGTCGATGGTTTCCAAAACGTCGAATTGAGTAAACATGCGCTCCCTCCCTTCAAACGTTGTGCATCGCGTTGAAGATATCTTCGTGCTGAATATACACCGACATGCCTATTTTTTTACCGAGCTCCGCGCATTCCTTTGCCAAAACGGCAAGCTCCTCCGTCGCGTTTGAAATATCCACGATCATGATCATCGCAAAATATTCGCCCAAAATCGTTTGGGAAATATCCTCGATGTTCGCGTTCTTTTCCGAAAGAAACGCGCTGATCTTCGCTATGATGCCCTTCCTGTCCTTGCCCGTAACCGTAACTACCGCTCGCATTTGTGTCTCCTTATATCGCTTATCGCTCGTTTTTTGTCCGTTCGCTTTCGCTCGCCGTCCCGCCGCCGTCCGCCGAATTTTCCGCTCCGACAGCCTCGCCTGCGCCTTTCCCGGCGGCCTCTTCGGCCGCTTCGCCGCCATCCTCTTCCGAACTCTCGTCTTCCTGCAAGGCGCCGCGTTCCACAATCTCGTACTGCACGATAAAATTGCTCTGGACGATATATTTTACCAAATCTCCTTTGCGGAAATCGGGCAGGGGCTTTTCGCTGTCCAGATACGCCTCGCGCTCCATCCACTCGCTCTTTTTTCTGTTCCAGGTCTTAAACACACAGGAGATTACATCGACGTAATCCTTCTGAAGCTCCTTGCGCTCGAAGCCGACAAAATAATTTTCCTCCGCATTCTTAAGCCCTTCGGACAAATAATAAATCATTTTATAATAGCGGCGAATACGGTGATATTTGATACCCATAAAGGGAAAGACGAATATTACGTACAGCGCCGAAGCGACATAAACGCACACTTTGGGAAGGGTCTGCATGGGGTCGGCATAGGGCAGTGAAACATAATAAATCAGCCAGCCGATACAAAAGGCCAGATAGGCAGCCGTTACGCCCAAAAACACCTGAAATGCCCGCTGTTTCTGCGTACGGATCTTATTGAAATCGCCGTCGTTGTAAATCGTTGTCATTTTTTCTCCTTGTTTTGTGTCATTAATAAGCCTATTCGCTGATGAACAGTACGCCCAAAGTATTCCGTCCGCAGTGTCCCGTGATCACCGAACCCGCCACCGTCTCCACGACCTCTTCGAAAGAAAATTCCGCTTTCACAAGCTCTTTCGCAAGCTCGACAAGCTCGGGATCGGCATTGGAATGGGTGATAAAGCACCGCCGTTTATCGTATTTGGGATAGCTCGCCTTAAGCTCCGCGACGTAGGACTTAATGCACACGGCCATCTTGCCGCGAAATTTTTTCTTGACGCCGAGTTGTCCGTCCTTCATGTCGATCATGGGGTGAATCTTGAGGATATTCGCCCCGTACATTTCCATTTTCGAACACCTGCCGCCCTTGTAGAGATAATCGAGCCGATCGGGCACGAAGGAAGTGTTCACCTTTTCCTTCAGCGCGTTGACCGTCTCCTCGATTTCCGCCGCGCTTTTGCCCTCGCCGAGGAGATCGATCGCCTTCATGACGAGAAGCCCCTGCCCCGAAGAAAGCGCGTAACTATCCACCACGCGCACTCTGCCGCCGAACTCTTTCGCAGCCGTCGCCGCACAGGAATAGGAAGCAGAAGCTTTGCTCGAAATGGTAAAATGAATCACCTCGTCCGCGTCCTTCAGCTGCCGCGTAAAAAACTCGACGAAATCCTCTATGCTCGGCGCGCTGGTCTTGGGCAGCATTTTTGTCTTTGCGACAAAGGCGAAAATGTCCTTCGGCGCGATGTCCACGCCGTCCTTGAAGCTCTCCGTGTCGAGAATGACTTTCAGCGGCATTAAGGCGATCCCGTGCTTTTTTACCAGCTCACCGAGGTCGCAGGTACTGTCCGATGTAATCCTGATCATCTGTTGTCCTCCGTAAATTTCATTATAATCTTTTTATTTCGCGTCAGGAATATTTGACCCGCATGCCGGGAAGATATTTCAAAAACGCTTTATACTTAATCGCCCAATCGGGAACCACGCCGTAAACGTCGGTCGCTTTGTAGAGGCGGTCGCTGAAATGGGAATCCCCCTCCTTATAGCGGCTGTCCTTGCTGTTGGTGCGATTGTCGCCGAGGAAAAATATTTCTCCCTCGCCCACCTCGTAAAGCGCGAAGCCGTAATCGTAGGCATAATACGCATAGGGCTCGTACAGCTTGACAAATTCATCCGTGCCCGCATAGCGGATATACACCTGACTATGCTCGCACTTCACCGCGTCCCCTTCCGTGGCGATCAGCCGCTTGATGAGAAACTCCGTCTTTTCGGGGAAATTGTATTTCCTTACGTCCAGCACGATCACGTCGCCGCGCTCGGGCTTGGCGTTATATTTCATCACCAGCTCGTCTCCCGTAGTGAGCGTCGCGTACATCGATTCGCCATCTACAAGCACCCCGCCGAACGTATTCGTCCAGTAGATGCGGAAGGAGAGCGCCGCCGCCACGATAAGCGCCAGAATGCAGTAAAACCACATGGTGGAGCGATTGCTTTTATAGTGGTAACGATACTCGTATAATTCGCCGTCCCGCAGATCTCTTTCTTTCATTTTCCGCTTTCCGTTCCTTTCTTCCCGTCGGAAGGCTTCGCGCGTTTTCTCAGCTCGTCGCGCGTCAGCGTCACCGTCCTGCCGCAGACGAGACAGCACAGCTTCACATCCGCGCCCGCGCGCACGATCCTCCACTCTCTGCCGCCGCAGGGATGCGGCTTCTTCATCGTCACGATCTCGTTTGTCTCGTACACGGTATCCTCCTTTACAGCCACAGGATATTGGTCACCGCATATTCGTTTGTCTCGTCCTCGCAGTCGAACAGCAGCGCCTGCCCTTGGGAAAAGCTCTTCAGCGGCGCGCCCATGCCCTCGTCCTTGAACTCGTTGGGGGAAAGAATGATCCGCTTCCATTTGCCGCCGCCCCTGACGGGCACGAAACAGCTGAAACGCTCCGTGCGGTTTTCCTCGTCCGCGATATCCACCGACACCTTCAGCTCCCCGTCCTTCCGGAAATAGACGTCAAATTCCAGCATCGCGTTTTCCTCGGGCACATAGCGGGGAGAACTGATCTTATACGTCTTAATCCCGCCCACCGAATAGGCTCCTTTGATTTTGCCGTACCCCTCCGCCAGCTTGGGCACGGCCTCGCATTCGAGGAAGATATCCGCAATCGAGTAATCCTCGTACCCCGCGACGCCGAAGCAATCGACTTCCTCGCCCGAATAGAGCACGCGGCTCCTCACCGCTTTCGGATCGGGGTCGGCAAACCGTTTCGCCGCAATTTTGGACGCCACGCGGAACCCGTTGATATATTTTGCATAGGCAAAGACGAACGATATCGCCGCGCCCTTGTAGCGTGGCAATTCGCAGCTCAGTTTCCCGTTTTTGACGTTTTTTCCCTCCGTGCGAAAAGCGCAGTGCCATTCGCGGAAGGTCGCCTTCGTCTTTTCGGAGGATTCGGCATAATAAATCCCCGTCTCCTCGAGGATTCCGCCGTCGTCGTACTCGACCTCCGCCTTCAGCGTATCGTCCTCGAATTTCAGCGCCACGTTGAGGGATTTCGGAATATAAATCTCCCGCCCCTTCAAATGCTTTTCGAGAAAAAGATCCAAATCCTTCAGGGCGTTGGGGCCGATGCACGAGCCGCTGTCCGCGGAATAGGCGATTGCGTTTCCGTCCTCGCAGCCGATCCTGGAATAGGTGTCGTACGCGCGGTCGTAATCGAATCCGTCGTCGTGCAGGGCGCAGAGCATCAGCACGGGACATTTGACGAAGGGCGCATAGGACTGCGATTCGATCCCCGCGATATAGCGGTGCCGTTCGTCGCTCATATTGATTTCCGCGTTGTCGGCAAATTTACCGATGTTGCGATAGGCGCGCCAGCCCGCCGCATTGATGGGCACGCCGCATTTTACGTCGGGGGAAAGCATGGCCTTCCAGGCGATTTCCCCGCCCGTCCGTATTCCCACCACGCCGATCCCCGAAACGTCCCCCCTCTGCTTGAGATATTCGATGGAATACAGCGCCACGGAAATCCACTCGAACCAGCAGGTTTCATCCGCCGTGGTATCCACGCGGTCGTACCCGCCCGCACGCACGAAATCGGCATATTTCAAGGATTCGGGATACACGGTGCGGGGGGCGTTTTCGGCGGCGCCTTCCCGCTCGCCGCTGTAATCGGGCATGAGCACGGCGTAGCCTTTGTCGATAAAATAATACAACAGCTCGTCGTCCAGCGGCTTGCCCGCCTCGGGAAGCAGCAGCACGGCGGGAAACCGCTCTCCTGCCGAGGGCTTTCCGAAGCGCGCGAAAACGCGGACGCTGCCGTCGTTTGCCTTGCGCCCGTAATAAGTGACGTTCCAGAACCGCATGCCCGCGGCCGCGTCCTCCGTGCCCCCCCATTCGCTGGGACAAAGAGGATTGCTCATATCAAATTTTTTCCATACCGATACGGCGCTTAAAATCATAACTTCCGTCCTTTTCTCAATACGCTTCCACCCTTACGGATGACCCGCTTCTGTCCGTCGCGCCCGAGACGATAATTTTATTATCTATCCTGTGCTTAAGCTCCTCGACGTGTGAAATCAGACCGATGGAAAAATGTTTGCTTCGAAGCTTTTCCAAAACGTCCATCACCACGTCCACCAGCTTTTCGTCCAGCGTGCCGAACCCTTCGTCGAGGAAGAAAAATTCGATCGGGCGCAGGGATTTCGCGCAGATCGCGCCGCTCAAGGCCAGCGCCAGCGACAGGGAGACCAGAAAGGTTTCGCCGCCCGACAGAGTTTTTACGGCGCGCAAGGCGCCGCCGTTGAAATTGTCCCCCGCCTTAAACTCGTCGTCGTACTTGAGATAATACCGCCCGCCCGTCAAAGACAGAAGCGTTTTACTCGCCGAAACGCAGATCTCCTGAAGGTATTCCGACGCGATAAACTCCATAAACTTTCCCCGCGCCGTCAGCAGTTTTAGCTTTTCCCAAAGCTCCCGCTCTTTCTCCTTCGCTTTCAGCTCCTTTTCCAGCCCCTTGTACTTTTCCCGAAGCGCCGTCAGCCGCTCCAGCTCTTTCTCGCCGACCGCGACCAGGCGAAGCAGGGCTTCCTTTTGGAGGGCGAGCTCCCGCTTTCCGCTTTCCAGCGCCGCCAGCTTTTCCTCGGAAAAGCCGTCGAAGCTTTCCGCAGAAATTTCCTCCCGCCTTTTCTTCCATACGGCGTACTCCTCGAAGAAAGCGTCGCATTCCTCTTTCGTGCGCCTGGCGTCCCCGATTTCCGCCGCAAGCAGCCGCGCTTCCGCGACGGACGAAAACCCGTTTTCCTTCAGCAGCGCTTCTATTTCTCCCTTCGTTTCCCTTTCCCGCGTCTCGTGCACGGCGGCCAGGGCTTTCTGCGCTTCCCGCTTCGCTTTCAGCTCCGCGATCCTTTCTTCCTGCGCGCGTATCTTTTCCTCCGCGCCCTTCTTGGCGGCCTTCAGCGTATCTATATTCCGTTTAAGCGCTTCAACCGAACCGAGATCTTTGACGCGCTCGATTTTCTTTTTCGCAAATTCCAGCTGTTCGCGGTAATGCCTGCCGTCCTCGGTGACGTTCGCCTTTTTCCGCTCGTTGTCCTCGTACGCCTTTTTCCTGTTTTCGATGCCTTCCCTCTCCAGAAGCAGCGCCTTGCGCCTTTCCTCTATTCGCTTGAATTCCCGCTGTGCCGCGACAAGGTCGAACGAACCGCCCGTGCCCTTCTCAAGCGTATATTTCCCTAAAAGCGCCGCCACGTCCCCCTTCGTTTGGGGATATTTTTCGGCCAGAGCGGAAAGGTCGCGCCTGAACTCCGCATACGTCTCAAAGAGAAGAACCCCCTTGAAGTTGTGCCGAAGAAATTCCGTAAACGACTCGTCCGCGCCCAACGCCGACCGCGCGGCTTCGTTGGCCTTTAACAAGCCGTCGAAATCCTCTTCGGGGAATTTGTCCTTCAGACTGCGGTAGGCCTCCTGACACTCGATCAACTTGTTCTCGGCGGCGCGGCAGGCGGCGATATCCGCTTCCGCGGCGGCCAAAGTCGCCAGATTGCCCGTCAGTTTTTCTATCTCCGCTTCGACGCCGCTTTCCTCCAGCTGTCTTTTGCGCACCCCGAGATCTTTTTCCGCAGCCGACAAGGCCGTCTCCGCCTTTTCCGTCTCCGATATGGCCAGCCCTTTCTCCCGCACGCATTTTGCAAGCAGGGCCGCGCGCTCCGCCACGGCCGCCGCCGCGGGGAACTTTTCCGCCTTTCTCCGCTTTTCCGTAAAAAAGCCCAGCTTTTGTTCCGCGCGCGCCAGCTTCAGACACGCCTCGTCGTATTTTTTCTTTTCTTCCGCGCGGCGCCGCTCGCGCTCCAGCGCCGTTTCCGTCTCCGCAAGCGCTTTATCCGCGGCTTTCAATTCTTCCCGCGCCAGACGGAGCTTTTCCGTCTCCGCTCGAATCGTCTCCTCGCTTCCGCCCGCGTTCTCCTGCATTTTCGCAAGCAGCAGGCCCGCTTCGTTCGACGTTTTTTCACTGCGCGAACGGATCGTCGCCGATAATTTGTCTCCGTATTTTTCGAGATCGAACAGCCGCGAAACCAGCTGAAGCCGTTCCGAGGGCTTAGCCTTGACGAGCCCCGCAAATTCCCCCTGCGGCAAAGCGATACATTTTTTGAAATCGTCGAAGCTCAGCCCCACGATCTCCTCGATCCGCCTATCCACCTCGCCCACGCCCTCGGCGAGTCCCCGAAGATTGCCGTCCTCGTCGTATTCGTCCAAAAACGCCTTTGCGACGTTGTTTTTTCTACGGCGCTCGCGGCGGACGCGATAGGCGCGCCGCTTTCCCTGTTCCAAAATCTCGAAAGCATAAATCACGTACGCCTTGTCGCATTTATAATTGATGCTGTCCGTGCCGGAGGAACGCTCGATCTTCCCGTAAAGCGCGAAATGGATACAGTCGAGAATGGTGCTTTTGCCGCTGCCCGTATCGCCGAAAATGCCGAACAGGCCGCCGTCCAACAGCTTGGTAAAATCTATTTCCGCTTTTTCCGAAAAGCTGTTGATGCCGCAAAATTCGAGATATACGGGCCTCATGCGCGTCCTCCTTTTGTTTTTTACTATCTTATTTATATATACTTTTTTCCTTCGGGAGATACCCGACGGGCGATTTTTTCTCTTTTGGCGAAATAGATTATTTTTCCAGCTCCTGAAGCACCGACAAAAACAGCGCTTTCAGCTCCTCTTTCGGCGGCTCGTTGTATTGCGCGCGGTAAAATTCCTCAAACAGGCGCGAGTCGGAAAATCCCTTTCTCGATTCGAATTCCAGCGTTCCCGTTTCGTTTACCTCGGCGATGAGAGACGCGAGGTTTTCGTGCGCGGACAGCGCGGCGGCTTCCGCCGAAGTGAGCGGCGAGCTAAGATGCAGCCGCATTTCCGCCAGCGCGTCGGGATAGAGAAACAAAAGCTCCTCGGCCTGCGTGGGAGATTCCGCCTCCAGCCGCACCAGTCTGCGCCCCGACTTCAACGCCACGTCCCGCAAATTTTCCACGCCCTTTGCAGTGAGATCAAACACCTTGACGCCCTTTTCGCCGTTTGCCTCGTCGAAGGAATACTGCAAAGGCGAACCGCTGTAATAGCAGTGTCCCTTTCCCATGTGCTGACGCTTATGTAAATGCCCGAGCGCGATATAGTCGCTCTTAGGCAAAACGTCGAGCGGCACCGCCCGCGCGCCGCCGAGGTCGATCTCGCGCTCGCTTTCCGAGGTGACCCCGCCGACCACGAAAATATGGGATAAAAAGACGGAAGGAAGACGTTCGGGATTTTCCGCTTCCCCCTCGTCGATCCACTTTTTCATACGTTCCGCAAACGACAGATCGGATTTTTCCTCTTTGAACCTCGCCTCGTTGGGGTAGGGCAGGGCGTTGACGAACGCTTTTTCACCCCTGTCGTTTTCAAATACGGCGAACCCCGCGCCCGAACGCACGGGACGAACCCGCCTTCGGGCGTTTATCGGCAAGGGTTTTCTTGCATTCCCGACGATATAAATCCCAAGCTCTTCGGACAGGGGCGCGGCGGCGGACAGCCGAACGCCGTCGTCATGATTGCCGCTGATGAGGAGCACGGCGCGGTCTTCTCCCGCCATCGCCTTGATTTTGGAAAAAAACAAATCCTCCGCCTCCGCGCTCGGAAGGTAGGTATCGAAAATATCTCCCGCCACCAGGACGAGCTCCACTTCCTCTCTTTCGCAGATGCCGACGATCTCGTCGAGCGCCGCGGACTGTTCGTCCAGGCGCTCCCGCCCCATCAGCCTTTTGCCGATATGCCAATCGGAAGTGTGCAAAATCCTCATCCGCGATGCCTCCCAGCCTCTTTAACTTTCGGAAATTTTTGCAAAATGCAAATCAAAATACCTTGCTTTTGCCGTGGAAAACGGCTATAATGGACATACGCCCCGAAGCGGCAGGGCGCTTATACTGTTTTATTATACAACATTTCTTCCGAGAAATCAAGGAAACTTCAGACAAAGAACGAAATTTTTCAGATAAACAAAGCGGAGCGCCCATCATGTCATTTTGTTCCTTTTCAAAAGAATTCAACGAGAACGCCTTTACGACGGTCGAAAATCAATTCGTCACGAAATATATGCCAGACGCGGACGGTTTTGCCGTAAAGGTGTATCTCTACGGTTTGTATCTGTGCCAGAATTCCGACTCCGACTTCAACGTATTTTCCCTCGCGGAGGTCTTAAAGACGACCAAGGAAAAAATCGAGGAAGCGTTCGAGTTCTGGGAGGATTACGATCTTGTGGAAATCCTTTCGCGCGATCCCTTCGCCGTCAGCTATCTTCCCGTGCGTTCCGCCGTCGGCAGGCCGAAAAAGGTGCGTTACGAACAGTACGCGGATTTCAACAAGGAGCTTCAGCGCAAGATGCAGCAGGTGGGGAAATTCGTCTCCTACAACGACTCCATCAAATATATGCACTTTCTCGACGAAAACGACATACAGCCGCAGGCGTTTCTGCTGATTGCGGAATACTGTATCAACAAGCAGGGCGAAAGCGTCTCCCCGTCCTATATTTTCAACAAGGCGAAAAAATTTATCCGCAACGGCTGGATCACTTACGAACAGGTGGAAAGGGAGTTAAGCAATTACAATGCGCACGAGGGCGATCTCATCGCCGTGTTCAACGCGCTTTCCATCTTCAAAAAGCCCGACGAATCCGATTACGCGCTTTATGAAAAATGGACGGAGAGCTACGGCTTCAAAAGAGCGGCTATCCTGGAGGCGGCGAAGCACCTCAAGCGAGGCAACGCGGAAAGCCTCGATCTACTGCTTTCCGAGCTTGCGGAAAAGGGAAAAACCGCGCAGGACGACGTGGGGAATTATCTTTCCCAACGCGATCTCCTCGCCTCCCTCACCTTCCGCATCGGCCGCAAGCTGGGCGTCAAGGTCAGTAATCCCGCGCCCTATATCGACGAATACACGGAAAAATGGTACAACTGCGGCTACGAGGAAAGCTCCCTTTCGGATATCGCGCTCTTTTGCCTGCGTACCGACCGAAACAGCTTCGACGGCATGCACGAGCTGGTAAAGCAGCTCTTTTCCGCAGGCGTGGTCTCCAAGGACAGCGTATCGGAATATCTCGGCGTCAAAAACGGCGAGCTTAAGCTGTTTACGCGCATTCAAGGGTTCTGCGGCAGTCTCAAAAAGAGCGCCGCCAATCTCTCGCTGATCGAGACGTGGCATTCGTGGAATTTCTCGGACGAAATGATCCTCGAGGCGGCAAAGCGTTCGGCGGGCAGCGGCAACCCTATCCCCTATATGAATAAGATTCTTTCCGATTGGAAGCACACGGGCGTTATGGCGCCGGGCAATATCCCCGAACGGGCTTCCGTGACAAAGCCGAGTTACGTCAATCCCGCAGTGGAAGCGGTCAACGCCAAGGCGGACCGCGAAAGATATTACGCACTGCTCCGCGAACGCGCGCAGTCCGTCGCAGACAAATATGTTGCAAAAGCCAATTCCAATTCCCGTTTCAAGGAAATTTCGACGGAGCTTTCACGGATGGAGATCGCGCTGGCCAAAGCGGAGGTTTTCGAGCCGGAAAAACTGCCCAAACTCAAGGAAAAGCAATCGGAGCTTACGGCGGAACGCGCCGATATCCTTAAAAGCATGGGAATACCCGAAAGTCGGTTAACGCCGCAGTATAAATGCAAAAAATGTTCGGATACAGGCTTTTTGCCCAGCGGCGCGGCATGCGACTGCTATAAGTCGGACGCTGCCCAGACAGTTTCAGCGCAAGGGACACGGGAAACTGCGGGCTGAGCTCTATAAATTTTTTTAGAATTTTCAAAAAACAGGGCAAAAACACTTGCCTTTTTTTGTAAGATCATGTAATATTAAATGGCTTTCCGAAGTGAAAGCCTCATTTATGCAGAGATGTCTGAGTGGTTTAAGGAGCACGATTGGAAATCGTGTGTAGGTCTGAAGCCTACCGGAGGTTCAAATCCTCTTCTCTGCGCCATATAAATAAAGGGTTACAGCGTTTTTGCCGTAACCTTTTTTTGTGCTCTTTTTTGCCGTTTTTACCTACACACGATTTTCAGCCGTACAGAAAATATAAGCAGTATGATCCCCCTGAATAATTATCAAAAAGCATCTTTGGAAATTTTACTCCAACGGCGAGCGATAAATCGTAATTTCCAAGACTGAGGAATAAATTTTGTTCCCGCGGCCATAGCTTTGTTCCAGAAGCCGGGTATGATTTTTCCGCGGTTCCTGCTCACGGCCTTCAAGCTTTTTTCGGCGACGAAATCGGGCGATTTCGCAGCGAGCCTTCCCCAAATCCCCTGCCCTTTGATTTGTTCTCTGATATCCGCGCGGGTAGGCATTGCGCCGGGAAGTACGACCGTCACCCGCACACCTTTGCCCTTCATCTCTTCGCGTAACGCCAGAGAAAAGGCCGTAAGCGCGGCTTTCGTCGCGCTGTATATTGCAAAATAGGGCATGGGATAAAGCCCGGAAACGCTGGAAATATTGAGGATTTCCAATTCCTCTGTGCGCCGTTCCAAAGCAAAGCGACACAACGCAACGGCGGCCTCCAAATTGACGCGGCATTGAAAGCAAAGCTTTTCCTGCGTGTATTCGGTAAAAGCTTTTTGAATATCCGCCCCGGCAACGTTGATGAGACGGCCTATTTTCAAATGCTCCGCCGCGATCTGACGAATCGTCTCTTCCCTGCTGCCCTCATCGGAAAGATCCACCGCAAATATTCTCACATCCGCGCCCGTGTTTTCCGCCAGAATTTTTTCTTTAAGCAGACGAAGCTTCTCTTCGTGACGGCCTGTCAAAATAAGATTTTCGCCGTTTTTTACCGCCAGACGAACAAACGCTCCGCCTAAGCCGCCTGTGGCCCCCGTGATCATCGTATAAACTTCGTTCACCTCTTCCTCCCGCTGTTTTTCTTTAGCATATCACACCTTGCAAAAAATAGCAAGCGTCGAACTTTGCTTAAAAAAATTTTTCCCCGCCCAAACGCTTTCGGGCGTCGGACGGGGAGTATTTTACCTCGATGTCAATCATCTCATCAGCTGCCTGATGTATGATTTTTCTTTTAACGACACTTTTCCGTCCACCGCGCACATCAGCAGACAAGCAAAAATAATATCGCCTTTCAGCTCTTCCGAAAGGGTACCGAGAAAATCCACGAGGTAATCGACCTCTTTTTTTACAGCCCTTCCTTCTTTTCGCCATTCCTTTGCCAATTTTTTCGCATCCTCAAAATCGAAATCTTCTCCGAAAAACGCCTTGAGCAAGGGCGCCATAAGAAGATATTCCGATTCGTCCAGCTTGCCGTCCGCATATACCGAAGCGATGACAAAAGCCGCCAGCACTTCCGCGCACGTCCTTCCGTCCTCCGAAAACGCCCGTATCGCGGGCATAATTTTCAGCGAGGTCCGCCCCAATACCGCCGCGTATTCCAAAGGGCTGAGCTCCTCCACCGATCTGCAAAGTTCGTTAAAATCTTTCATTGTCTTTCTCCTTTCCGTTTTTCCGCCGCTTGTTCCGCTTCGGATAGCTACTTATAAACGCCTCGGAAAGCGATAAAACTATTTTGTTTCGTTTTCAACAAAAATCCCAGTCTTTGTCACTTATTACACAAATCCATGCTTAAATGAGGCACGCAGCGTTTTTTATTTCCAAAGCTTCACGGGATCGAAGCCGAATATCTGCACCACTTCCACGTAGGGAGAATTAGCGATCTCCGGCGGCGTAACCACCAGCCCGCCGTTGGAATCGAGATCTACGCCGAAATGCCGATAGGCGTACCAGACGAGATGCGCGCACTGTGTGCGCGTAAACTTTTCTTCGTTGTACTTTTTGGAAAGTATCCCGATAGAAAAATTATAATCCGCGCCGATCATGTTATCCTTTGCGTAAGCGGCCACCTGTTCGCGGAATTCTTTATCAAATTTCGGCCTGAGGATCATAAAGTCGGCAAGATTTGTAAAGGAATGCACGCTCGTAATTTCGCTTTTCGAGCCCGGGCCAAACGCTTCCGCCATTCTTTCGTTTTTTCCGTCGATAATCAGGGCGGCATGCCCCAGCCGAAACCCCGAAACGTGCGTAGTCGCCGAGACGATGATATCCCCGTCCTCCAAATGCCCGAGCGGAGCGTGCGCCTCGATCGTTTCGGAGTAAGTATAAGGATTAAACCGATCGCAGGAAACCGTATGCTTCTTAAAATAGAAATCCTGAATCTTCAGCATTTTCGCTTTGCCGCTCGCAGGGTTCTCCTGCAATAATCCGTCAACCCCTATTTTAGTAAGCCCCGTCTGCGCGTATAAAAGGGCGTAATCCGCCTCGTCGAGAGTTTCCTTCTCAAGCACGGCGGAAATGTCCTCTTTCTCGTAATCGGGATACCAATGCTTCCAGGTATGGTCGGTGTAAATCACCCCGATCTGCAAACCGATCAGTACGCTCGAAACAAAAAAAATAATACAGGCCAACGTAACGGCAATCCGTTTTTTTCTGTTCTTTTTCTTTCTTTGTTTATCTTTCATCTCTCTCAGCCCTTAAAAGCCGTCTAATTTCTTTCAGCCATAGTATGTTCATACTATGGAAAACAGCCGCGGCTGTTTGAAATATTTCGCATATCATTGTAGCACATTTGCACGGCGTTTGTCAAACGTCGGAAAAATTTTTGTTTTTCATAAAAAAACGCCGCCGAAATCCGACGACGCTTTTTCAAAATTCCATCCGTTTTATTTTTCCCCGTAGATCGCCTTGACGACGACGGAAACGATGCCGCAGAGGATTCCTCCGATCGCAAACACCACCCAGCCGGGATGCCAAAGGTTCCGTAAAAACCCGAGCGCCAGATATACGGCCGTAGCCGACAGCATAATGACGCTGGAGATCGAGCCGATCAATCTTTCCGATTTTTTCTCGCGCTCTTCGGGAACGGGAACATTTTCTCCTCCGTCCGACTCCTCGAGATATCCTTCCTTACGACATTCCTTGTTATAATTTTTCACGTCGTATTTGGCCGACTGCATGCCTGCATAGACATAAAGCCCGGACGCTATCGTCACCGCCGTCAGAAGTATGCCGGCGGCAAAGCCTTCCCAGCCTTCCAAAGTAAAGCCTTCGGGCGCGTATCCCTCTTCGTAGGTCATAGCCACCACCGCGATGACGCCGATAAGAATCAATGCCGTCGCGCCCGCGATAAACCAAGGCAATTTGCGGCGGAATGCGCTCACTTTATCCGCAGAATATTTTTCCACACGGGGATTTTCCCGCATGAAATTTCCGTGCGCTACGCCGCCCGCCACAAAAATAAACACCGCTAAGGTGATACAGACGAAGAATGTCACCAGCCCGACCACTTCCCTGGTCCCCGCCGCAGATAAAAACAACATTGCCGTTACGCCCGCGAGAATAAGCGTTACGCCCGAAGTTATCTGCGCCGTATAAACGTTCATGTGTTTATTATACGCTTCGAGATTGGCCTCGTGACGCTGTGCGTTTTCCGCCTCCGCATTTCCGCGGACGAGCACTTCCATATTGCAGCCGAAAAGATCGCACAAAATCAGCAGTTTATCCATGTCGGGAAAAGCACTGTCCGTCTCCCATCTCGATACAGTCTGCCGCGTCACCTCCAGCTTTTCCGCAAGCGCCTCCTGCGTGATCCCGAATTTTTTACGATAAAAAAGAACGTTGCTGCCGAAACTCATTTTTTCATACTCCTTGCCTCGTTTAAGATATGTCCATTATACCTTAACGGGGACGCAATTTCAAGCGCATTACGGTTGCGTTTGACGAAAACCGCGTATCATTTGAGGTTACAAACGCAATTTCGGCCGTTTTTATCCGCTTAAAGCTATAATGCCGCCATCGCCAGCAATTCGAGTATCCATCGCGGCGCGGAAGGAAACGTCTCTTTGGCTGCATTGATCAGCCCTTGAAGGTCGGAGACGAGCACGGCATAATTCCCGCCCGGCACCCCGCCCGAAACGACCAGCGGAGCCCGCGCATACCCCGTACCCGACGTCGCCGCAATCCTCGAAGCGATTGCCGCCCCGCCCAGCGAATAGGTGCCTATCGCCGCGCCTCCGATCGCCACGAAGCCGACTGCGACTCCGCCTACCGCAAAAATTCCGGCGGCAGCTCCGCCCACCGCAAGGCCGCCTATACCCACGCCCGCGAGAACGAGAAGCCCCAACGCGAGGGCGCCAAACGACAACAGGCCCAGGGACAGACAGCCGACAGAGACTATACCGCAGGCAAGGTTGCCGATTGCGAAAATTCCCTTTGCCCTGTAAAATCCCATGCCGACATTGATATGCACCAGCGGAAGCCCCCACAGCGTTCGCTTGCTTTTATATTCGAAGTGAAAAAGGCGATCGACGGGGGCAGGGTTTTGAACAATGCTTTCCGCCTTTTCGTTTTCGGTCTTTTCCTCGGGCGTTTCGTTCCCGATCAATTCGTCCGCCGATACGCCGAAAATACGGCAAAGCGCGAGAATATTTTCCATAGACGGGGAGGCAAGCCCCGCCTCCCATTTGAATATCGTCTGACGGGAAACGCCCGCCTTTTCCGCCAGCTGTTCCTGCGACAGACCCGCATCTTTCCTTAACCCTGCCAGCCTCTGATAAAAGTGCATGTCACCTTCTCCTTTCAGGACGCTTGCCGCGTCCGCTTTTTGAGAAAAAGTATAGCGCTTTTTGTCGATTTTGTCAGCAAACGCCGCTTTACTTTTATGTAAACTTTTGTTTACAAGAAAGGTTTACATATATTTTCTCGCCCCGAAGATTGTCGAACCGACACGGATCATGTTGCTCCCGTGCTCTATACAAAGCTTATAGTCGCCGCTCATTCCCAGCGACAGACAGGCGATTTCGGGATCGTCCGCCTTTGCGCGTTCGTAAAGCGAACGCATTTCGTCCGCCAGCGCGCCGAGCAATTTTTCGTCGTCCGAATCGGGCAGCATGGCCATAAACCCGCGAACCTTCAGCCCCGCAGTCTCCTTAAGCTTCCGATATGCCTCAAAGGCATTTTCGGGAGCATATCCGCCCTTCGTCTCTTCCCTGCCTATGTTTACCTGCACGAGAATTTGAGAAACGACGTTCCGTTTCAAAGAGAGCCGAGCGATTTCTTCCGCAAGCTCGTCACGATCGCAGGAATGAAACAAGGTTATCTTTCCCACCAGATATTTTACTTTATTCGTCTGCAAATGCCCGATAAAATGCTGCGGACAACCGTGCACCGCCTCAAATTTTTCCCTAAACTCCTGTACCTTATTCTCCGCCACCGCATCGACCCCCGCGCGGATCGCCGCGTTTATCGCTTCCGCGCTCTGCGTCTTGGTTGCGGCCACCAGCGTCACCGCTTCCCCGTAGGCATTCCCCGCCGATATCTCGTCCTTGAGCCTTTTTACATTGTTTTCTATTTCCGAAAAATCCATTGGCATTCACCTCATTCCTTTTCAGTATATACTTTTCCCGCCCGTTTGTCAACGATTGTCAAAGATTTAAGAAAAACTGCGTAAAATCTTATCTTCCGCTCCTTTTTGCTTGCTTTTCTCCTTTTCAAATGCTATAATAATTAATGCAATAGATAAAATCGATAAGGATAATCACTTTTTTCTATGAATACAGAAGAGCTTAAAACATTTATTTTTTTGTCGAAAGTGAAAAATTTCACGCTTGCGGCGGAACAGATGTTTATCGCGCAGTCCACCGTCACCAACCGTATCAGCGAATTGGAAAAGGAAGTGGGAAAACGGCTTTTTTCGCGCGGTTCGAAAACCGTTACCTTGACGGAGGAAGGCAAAATTTTCCTCAAATACGCGGAACGCATCATCGAGCTTCAGGAAACCTCCGTGGAGGAAATGAATGCCGTGTCCGCCTACTCGCGCAAGTTTGCAGTGGGCGCTATCAACGCCACCTATGAAAGCTACGTTCGGCCTCTGATCGACAACTGTCTGAAAAACAACAACATTACCTCCGTAAAAGTGGTTTTGGGGCACTCTATCGACCTTATTCAGCTACTTCAGGACAATGTACTAGATCTTGTATTTTCATCTATTCCCTTGAAACGCACGGGCTATGTGTGCGAAGTATTCGATTCGGACAGGCTGGTTTTGGTGGCGGGTAAAGGAGCCAACGCTTATCCCGACGGAATTACGGAGGACCAACTGACGCATATCCCCTATCTCATGTGCAATTTCGCATTGAGCGAAGTAGGGGCGTTTATCCGTTCACTCTTTCCCAAAAATTATGTATTCCGTCTTGAGGTGGATAATTCTTCCAAATTATTTCATTATCTCGAACAAGGATTTGGATACAGCTTCCTGCCGTATAAGATGATTAAGAGCGAGCTCGATGCGGGCCGTTTCGAAGAAGTGCCGCTCAAAGACTTTTCCGCACCCCAAGTAATGACTTATCTCCTCTACCGCCAGGGATACAACGTAAGAAAGTTTTTGGAAAACAGGATGGACGAGGAGGACGACTGAGCGTGAAACGGGCGGTTTCCCCTGCTTTTCACGGAATTTTTGGGCAAAACGCCGCGCAAAAAAATTTTTATGAATTTTTTCGGAAACTTATGAAAAAACAGTTGACAAATCGATTTATTTTTAGTATTATTAATTAGCTCTTTTGAATGTGCTCGTTCCTTTTGAAACGACGCTTTAAGAGGCCATTTTGACATCGCGGGGTGGAGCAGCTAGGTAGCTCGTCGGGCTCATAACCCGAAGGTCGCAAGTTCGAATCCTGCCCCCGCAACCAAATGGCGGCGTAGCTTAGTTGGTTAGAGCGATCGGTTCATACCCGATAGGTCATAAGTTCGAATCTCATCGCCGCTACCATTGCTTACAACACGGAAAATCCGTTTTATATAAACGTTAAGGTGCATTATCCGCGCGGAAGCGCGTTTAATATAGATGGCCCCATGGTCAAGCGGTTAAGACACCACCCTTTCACGGTGGTAACATGGGTTCAAGTCCCGTTGGGGTCACCACAATCAGACATACGAAAAAGGAGCGTAGACAAACGCTCCTTTTTTGCGTGTTTTTTCGCTGTTTCGGGCATTTTTCGCTCAAAAAATCCTTTTTCTTCAACTTGACCTATAGGAGGGACGGGAGTCGAATCCCGCCTTTTTTCTCCCCTTTTGAGCTTCTTATTTTTTCCTTGGAGAAACCTTTCTTTACGTCGCCTTAAAATAACCCTTTCAGGGACGGAGGCAAAGGCGAAACGACAGAAATTTCCTTGCCCGTGACGGGATGCGCAAATTCCAGCTTCGACGCGTGCAACCCCAATCTCCCCAGGGGATTTTTCGTTCCCCCGTATTTTTCGTCGCCGACAATCGGAAATCCCTCTTCCTTGAATTGTACGCGGATCTGATTTTTTCTGCCTGTGTCTATTTGTACACGCACAAGCGCATATTGCGCGCTTTCCTTCACGACGGCGTAATGCGTAATCGCTTTTTGCCCCGATGGATCGTGCGTAGAATATACGATGTTGTTTTTATTTTCCTTCAAAAAGGAAACGATAGTCCCCTCCTTTTTCGATGGTTTCCCTTCTGTCACCGCGTAGTATTCCCGCGTTTTTATATACTCGTTCCAGTTCATTCTCAACATGGAATGCACTTTTATATTTTTGGCGAATATCAAAACGCCCGAAGTCTCCTTGTCTATTCTGTGCAGAATAAACGGCCGACCGCCTTTTTTCCGCAGATATTCCAACACGTAAGCAAACGCGCATTCCGCTTCCTTGTCGCTTTCCACAGACAGCAGCCCCGCAGGCTTATCCACCGCGATAAAATCTTCGTCTTCGTACAAGATCTTTAGAGAAAATCGCTTTCTCGGCGCCTCCGCGCTCCTTCCTTCCTCCTCTCGTATAGGGTATTTGGAAATTTTCACTTCGTCGTCTTTTGCCAGCGGAAAATCGTGCCGTGTGGCGACGCTGCCGTTGATCAGGACAAACCGCCCCGACAAAAGCGCTTTGACGTTGTTTCTCGATGTGCCGAGCTTCGCCAAAAGAAACTCCAACAGCGCTCCGCTGCGGTTTACTTTATATTCCGCCGTATATGTCCTGCCCGAGCCTCTTCCGCCATCCGCAGAACGAGGCACTTTTCGGCCCGCAACGCCCTTTTCCATTTTCTCTCTCGAACGTCTGTCCGAAGCTCTTTTATCCGACGACATTTCAGCCCTCCCGTTTATTTGCGGCAAAGAGGAAAAACAATAAAATCCTTCCGTCTTCGTCCTGTTTGAGGTATCGCCGCGCCGCGTAAAGCAAAACCCTGCTGCGCCCATGCGGTATCTATTTCCTTAAGTTTACTATAAAAACGCCCTATTTGTCAAGCGGCGGAAAAAATAAAAGCCGAGTTTCTGTATTCGGCTTTTTCAACTAAAAGAGAAGTATAAAGCGCGTACGTTACACGGAACAGAAAATACCCTTTCGACCTGATATATTTTACAAAGCCCACGCATTTTTATTTTTTCAGAGTATGTCCGAATTTTGCGCGCCGTGGTCTCCGGCCGCCGCGTAAAAAGTAAACCTCAGATCCGCCGACAACGGAATCGTCGAACCGATTGCGGACGAAGTGAGTTCGCCGTAATTTAACCCCGTAACGGCGCAAAATTCACGCACGAGACTTTCCTCATATTCGAGATTGATCCAAAGGACAAGCGTATTTTTCCCCGCCGCCGCTTCCGCCGCTCCGACCTGAATGGCAGCAACCTTTTCCGCAGTCACGGTCTCTCCCGCCGAAGTAAGGGTAACAAACTGATTTCGGCTATCCGGTACGGAAGGAGCCGAGGCAAACGCGGCCGTCGCCGCCCAATAAATTTCCGAATTCTTCGCCCCCGCGGCGGGCGTAAATCCATCCATTACGCTGATTTTCACTACATCGGACAGATAACCGCTCAAAGCGCCCGAGGTTCCCGTGGAAACGGTTTTACCGAAGGTCGTGCCCGACAGAGCTTCCGCTTCCACGGCGACGCGCTTCCCATCCGCGGAATCGAGCGTAAGCGCGACCCGCATAACGACGTTGTTATAGGCGTTTTTTTCCGTGATGATGGTATCGTATTCCGGCATCTCGAAAGCTTCGTCCTTCAGCTCCGCGCCCGCGTCGTCGTATATGCCTCCGTCCAGGTCATACCGTACGCCGTCGTAGCGATAAAACGAACAGAGAATTTCGGAAATACCGAAACCGGCGACGCTGATTTTTCCCGTCGCCGTCACGCGCGTAGAGGAGGAAAACCACGCAAGTCCCTGCCCGATTAAGAGAATAAGGCTGGTGAAAAAAAGAAGTCCCGAACAGACCACCCTCGATAAAATTTTTTTCAGCTCTTTTTTCATAGCAACGCCTATCCCGTTTTCTTGCAATCGCTTTTACTTTACAGCTCTTTGTTTCCGATTATCCGACGTAAGGCTCCACGACGCCCATTTCCCCGTAAGGCTTTACATAGGCAGCGTCGCCCTCCTTGACGTAAGCATATACGATGTCGGTGAGAGGCTCCGTTACGGCGTATATCCGTTGGAAGCTGATTACCAGGCTCCCCGCCGCGCCTTTGTCGAGAATAAACGCCGTGCGCGACCAGGCATAGCCCTCGCCGCCCACAAAAACACCGGTTTGGCCTTCCCCGATAAAGTCCATGGAAAAACCCTTCGAGCCGATATTTCCCGCGTTTCCGTCCTCCTGCCCCTGCACCTCTATGGCGCAGACGGAAAGGTTTCTATCGGAGGCGGCAAGAAAATAGCTTCCTTTTTTCAACTTGAACGTGTGTGCAAAGACGAGTTCTCCGCTCACGGTGCCTTTTGTGCCGTCTGCGTTGTAATACGTATGTTCGCCTGTGGGCAGCACAAGTACGGCGTAATTAGGGCTTTTAAGAGGATTTGCCTTGTATGCCTCGTTTGCCATATTTTTTTCTACCGTAGCAACGTCGTAGATTCCCAAATATCCCATATTGCCGCCGATATCTTTAGAGGAATAGTAGAGAGTAACATTCGCATCCTGATGCAAAGTGAAATGGATACTGTTAGCAGCGTAGGTGTTCCCCTCGCCGTCTGAAACCGTACGATATCCGTCTTTACCTCCGGGCAAATTATAATTGGCCATTTGGAAAAAAAACTGCGTTTTTTCTACGTTTTTTACCGTTCCTTTCTCTTCCCCCGACAAAACCTCGTACTTTGCGGTTATTCCGAAGTCCTCGCTCGAAGGCTCGACGGCTGCGCCGCCCGAATAAATTAAGGTATCGTGGAGATAATCCCGAAAATACGTATAGGCCCCAGCATTTTCGGAAGCCGTCGCGGCAGTAAAATAATCTTTTGAAAAATATCTGCTTGTCGCAGGGTTAAAAGCCTCTCCCTGAAACATCGCTTTATATAAATAGTAATCGCTTTGAAGGCTGGAGGAAGAATAATTACCCGGCAGGACATCCGTATTTGTAGGCTTCCATTGATTCTCTATTTTATCCGTTATAAAGTCGTCCCCTTCGGGATCACGATATTCGGCTGTTATATAATAAAAGGTATCGTACGCTTTAGTACCGTTATAGTTAAACCCGCGGATACGGTACTCGGACAATCCTTTTCCCCATTTATTCCCCTCGGTATCGATGTCTTTCGTTACCAGGGTAAACACCCCCAAGCCGTTGTCTTTTGTTCCTTTGATAACCTGCCGTCCCTTAAAGCTTACGCCCCCGTCTGTTCCCGACGTACCTCCGACAGGTTCGCCGTAGCCTTCCGTTCCCGTCGTATTGTTTTTTAAGATATAGGGATCGAATATATTGCCTTCTCTGTAATTTTTGAGGATCTTGTATGAATAGGTTGTCGAAGCGCCGTCCACCTCGATCGTCGCAGAACCGTTCGGATCATTTTGACCTTTATCCACATTGGTACGTACCGTATTGATCATCTCCGTGAAATTGACGATACCCGTATTGCCGCTGGCAAGTGCCACGTCGAAAAAGCCTTCCGCCGTGCTCATGCCTTTCTTCGTACCGTTTCCCACCAACGTATAGGCGGAATACGCCGTCGATTCGGCGGAAAGCACGCCGTTGGCCACCCCTAACGAGGTAAACGAAACCTTATCCGTTTCAAGCGTGGAATCACTTTGATTGATGTAGCCGATAAACAGCCCCATATTCACTTTTCCGTCCCCTAAATCCGGAGAGGAAGAGGACTCCGCGCCGCTTCCGCCCAAGCTCGCGCCGGGATTTTCTTTGGTCGAATTTATAGTGAGGTTAAGCACGTTGAAGTTTGATACGTTTGCCCCGTCCGTAACCGTGCCGAACAATCCCACATGAGGGAAATAGGCTCTTTTACCGTCTAAAAGGACGTTGTCCGTCACACTGCAATTGGCAATAGTGATTCCGTTGCCGCGAAACGTGTGACAAAATTCCGTGTTTGCGCCGCTCACCCCGATCGGCGGAATACCGCCGTATTTGGTATAAGCGCTCATATCGATAACCTTTTCCGTCAGATTTAAGTCGCTTTTTTCGTTATCCGTGTTGTTTTTATAGGCAAAATATTCACCCCCCCCCGCGAAGGAGCGGAAGCATCGCCCAGCGTCGAATCCCCCAGCCTCGGCTTACCGAGCTGAAACGTCGTTCTCTCGTTGAAAATTCCTTTATCCGTCAGATACGCGAGGTTATAAAGATGTACGGGTTTGGTAATGATAAACACGCAATCGGTAAGCTTACCGTCCGCCCCTATATTGATAACGGAATCGGCGTCGAAATAGGATTTCACCACCGAGGCGTTAAAAGAAGTATCTATTTTAGGCCTTGCAAACCAGGCCACCGAGGAGGCGATAAGCGTAAAAATGCAAACGGGCAGTAAGGCGCAGCAAAAAAAAATATCGTTCTGATTCTTTTACGGACGGCTATGTTTTTGGGTAGTTCTTTCTTTTTCATCGGCCTTCTTCCTCCTTTGCCTTTTCTTGTTTCAAAGCAAAAGACGTTTATAACAGATAAACCCGTTTTCCGCTTTATGTATAAAAATAGCGTCCTTACTTTTTTCAAATTTTTATTGCACTGCCATAACAATATAGCATAAAATAAACGGTTTGTAAAAGTTTTTGCTGAGGTCTGCTCCATATATCTTAGTATTGCGTGCGTCGTTAAGTTAAAGTAAACAAAGCCAAAGCAATTATAAAAGCACGGGAAGGTTTTATCCCGTACTTGATATCTATTCCTTTTTGTCTATAAAAAGAGATACAGGCGATTTTTACGCTTTTTATGGAGATATCCTTTCACTGCGGGGCGGAGCGTAAACCGCAGCGCGCCTTTCGGACACAGACGGATACAGCGCAGACAGCGAATACACTTTTCGTCGGGTCTTCCGTTATGCATGGCGTGCATCGGACAATTTATTTCGCATATTTTACAATCATTACATTGAGAAGAGCACGTAATTTTTACGCCCACCCTGCTGCGCCACGCGGGAAAAAAATCGGAAAACGGATTTTTGAAAAGCTTGGGGATTTCCGCCTTTTGCGGCCGATAAATCCGCTCGATTACCGGAGATAAAAAAGAATTTTCCCCGCCGTCAGGCTCGGATAAAAAGCTATGCCCCGTCGGAACCGCCGCCGCGGCAATCACGGTACCGCAAACGCAATCGGATGCTTCCCTTAAAACATTTCCCGGCGATATGCCGCCATAGGCTGCGATCAGCACGACATATTTTGCGGAAACCGAAAGCAGAAATCCGCGGACCGGCGTCGGAATATTTTGACAATAAACCGGAAACACGATCACCGCCGTTTCCGCGCCGTAAAAGGCGGCCTGGCCGATAAGACAGACGGGCGCGTTCAGACGTTCGGCAATCCGTTTCGCCACGCTTAAACTATGCCCCGCGCCCGAAAAACAATAGACGGCAACGCTCATACGTCTTTCTCCACAAACTCGCACATCTGCCGATACTCGGGAATTTCGTCAAGGGAAAACCCCAACAGGTTTTCGATTTCGTAAGTCGCTTCCTCGCGGGTAAGATTACGTTTTCGGGTCGCAAGAGAAATTTCTATGGCGCTGAAAGGGATCATTTGGCTTTTACATTGATAAAAACGCTGAAATTGCGTGTATTCTTTGCACTTTTCGATATTACAGCTCGTATGTAATCCCCTTCCCGATTCCTCCGGCGCCACCCAGCCGCATTCGCCGATTAAAATTTCTTTCACGGAATTCCAATCGTAACGGCCGCCGCAAATACGGTCGAAATCGAGATGGACAAAGGCGGGGATATTTCCGCTCCGGGAAGATCTGCGTATCGCGCCGCGCAACGGCGGCAAAAAGAGCGGCTCCGCATGAATTGCCTCCACTACGTTTTCGACCAATTCATTGGAATAGGGCAATCGATTTTTCGGGCCGCCGCCATACGCAAGCTTCCGCATAGTAGCCAGCGTATGAAATTGTCCCCTGCGAAGCGGCGGATGCAGCGTTAAGATACGTCCGATGTTCACAATAATCTGCAAGGCCTTATTATCCGCGAAAGAATAAGCCATTTTCGGCGCCATGTGGTTGTAATAGAGCCCCAACATCTGCACCGGCTCGTTTCCCGCCAGAAAATACGGCACGCGGTTGGCCACAAGTTCGGGATAAAACAACACATAAGCCAACGACGGACACGCGCAGGTATTGCCGCTTAAGGCGAAAAGCTTCCGATATACCCGACGCAGATCCTCGCGGCTGACGGTACGGGAGATAAATTCCACATTGGAAAATGCCTTTTTCGCGTTTTCGACGCTTTTTTTTGCGTTTTCGGACATAAACGGGATTTCCCACGTCATGGCGAGGACTCGCAGCCCCTTTACTTTCGAAAGATAATACAGCATAAAGGCGGAATCCTTGCCGCCCGTATAAAATAATCCCGCGTCGAATCTGGAGCGTTTGGAGCGAGGGATTTCCTCCATCAGCGGCACGATGCTTCTTAGATTTTCCGTTTCCTTTTCCGTCTGACACATCGGGCATCGTCCCTGCGCGTCGAATTCCAGCCCCGGAATGATAAAATCGTTGGCCGCGCATTTGGTACAGAAAGCCGCCTCCTTAACAGAACGGGGCGTCTTACGAAGCTCGGTTGAAAGAACGACTTGCGTTCCTAAAAGTTTGCCGAGACATTTTTTCTCGCGTTCGTTCAGGTCTTTGGGAAGCGAGGAGATAACCGCCGCTTGACGGTTGGTTAATTTTATCCGATTACGGAACATATTTTCTTTGTTTCGCAAGCCGTAATAGAGCAGCTGCTTATCGGAAAGAACCCATCTGTTTTGCAAAATATACATCTCTTTTCCCCCGTCAGTTTTCCATACGTATTATATCATAGCCGCCGCCAAAAAGCAATAGCGGCACATGAAAAACCAATTTCCAAAGATATATTGTGACAAAAAAGCCGTCCGCATATCCGCAGACGGCTTTTGTTCGTTTTTTTATTTATCGTCCTTTTCCCGCCGAACCGAACAATCGGATTTTCGTCTTTACTGCCTCCTTGATCGTACGTACCTTTAAGCTTCTCGTTTCGAGATAGCCCAGCTCCTTTTCCGTCCCCTCCTTCATCGCCTTATCGCCCGCCAGACACAGGTCGGTAAAGATATTTACCTTTGCGATGCCCTCGCGGATCGCGTTTCTGAAATCGTCGTCCGAAAGTCCGCTTCCGCCGTGCAGCACCAACGGAACGCCCACTTTCCCGCGTATTTCTCTTAAGCGATCGAGATTGAGCTTCGGCTTGCTCTTATAGACGCCGTGCGCCGTGCCGACGGACACCGCCAGGGCGTCCACGCCCGTCGCGGCGAGATATTCGTTTGCCTCTTCGGGCGTCGTGTAGAGGGCATCGGAAAGATTTTCGTCCGCCGCGGCGTCCCCCACATGTCCGATCTCTCCCTCCACCGTCGCCCCGAAGGAATGCGCGATTTTTACGATTTCCCGCGTTTCCGCGATATTTGTTTCGCGCTTCTTTGCCGAGCCGTCGTACATGACCGACGAAAAGCCCAGCTTCAACGCTTCCATGCACCGCTCAAACGTCAGCCCGTGATCGTAATGCACGGCGACGGGGACCTTGGCGCGCTTTGCCGCCTCGACGACCGACGGCGCGATCAGCTTCAATTCCCCATAGGGCAGCAGTATCTCCGCCGTGCCGATCACAATCGGCGAAACCAGCTCCTCCGCCGCCTCTATCGCCGCCTGAAGCATGTCCGTGTCGTTGGTATTGAACAGCCCCACCGCATACTTTTCCCGTTGCGCCCTTTTCAAAATCCCGTCTAAATTTACAAGCATATCTTTTTCCTTTCAAAGTTTTTGCAGAGCTCTCTCACCTGCGCTTCGCTTTTCATGCCGCTGACGGAATCCGTCCCGTTCAACGCGGCGACGGCGGCAGCGGAAGCGAAACCGAGGATTTCCGAATCGCTTTTTCCCCGATAAATTTCCAAAAGGCACCCCGCGCAAAACGCGTCTCCCGCGCCCGTCGCGCCCGCAATAAAGCCCTGCGGCAACTCGTACGAGCCCAAAGCCGAAAACCCGTTTTCGGACAGGCAGAGCGACAATTCGGGCCTATGTATAATCACTCGTTCCCTTACCCCGTATTCTTTCAGCCTTTGTGCGATTTGCCGAAGATTTTCGTTTTCGGGAGACGTCTGCGCCAGCAGCCCCGCCTCCGCCTCGTTGATGATGAGGTTGTCCGTATAGGGCAGGCAGGACAATATCGTCTCATACCTGCCCCCGCTTCGGCTCACCAGATCGATCGAGGTTTTTATACCGCGGCGCTTTGCTTCCTCTAAAATTTTCAGTCCGTCCCCGCGGTCGATCCGATCGAGGAGAAGAAAATAACCCAGGTGCAGCATTTTTGCGTCCAATCCGTCAAAATCGACGTCCTCCCGTCCGAAATCCGCACTTGCGCCCGCATAGGTGAAAAAGGTCCGTTCGCCCCCGCGCACACTCATCACTTCGGTGAAGCTTGTGGCTTTGTCGTCCGTCGATTTTATACCGCCGATTTCCACCCCGCGTGCGGATAATTCCCGAAGGATAAACGCCCCGTCCCCGTCTTTGCCGATTTTTCCGAGCGCGCACACCGACAACCCGGGCGCAAGCGTTTTCAGATCGATTGCAACGTTGGGCACGCACCCGCCTACCGCGCGGCTTACGGCGGAGATTTCCGACAATTCTCCCGCACGGGGATATCTTTCTATCTCGTTGAGCTTATCGACGAGGAGGCTACCCGCCACCGCGATCCCGTCCATGTCAATTAACGTCGGGACAGAGCGGCCCCGCCAGCTCCTTCAGGAAAAACAGCTTTCCGGGAAGGGTGGGAATATAGCTTGAGGGGACGAACCGCGTCGGCCCGTACCGCAGCGTCATCCAAAAGCTCATGCCCTGCCACTGCATGCCGCGGGAAAACGCGCCGTCCGCACCGCCGATCGCGTAATCCGCCTCAAACAACAGCGCGGGGCCGACCGTATTCGCGCGGCAGGGCACAAGGCTCGTGCGGCTTCGAAACGACGTCAGCGCGTTTTGTTCTATCGTCAGCGGGTGTAATTTTGCACCGAGACGGTAGGACTGCTTCAGCCATTCTTTATCCGTTTCAAACTCCGCGCCGAAATGCGGCTCCCAAAACGCGATATGACACATTCTGCCTATGCCGTAAACGAGGACGAGCCTTGCGCCCGCCTTTTTCAGCGCGGCGATTTTTTCGGGATAGGTCGGAAGGTTCTCCCTTGTCGCAAAATTTCTTTGGGCTTCGGGAACGGTCAGCCCGCCCAAAGGAGCGTAAAATGCCGTTTCCATGGCGTTTTGGAAGGAGGCTTCGCCCGTAATCGTGCTTCCGTCCCCGTCCGACCATTCGTCCATGTTGAAACACCATACGTTTTCGCAGGATTCGTTCCATTCCTTTAAGAAATAAACCGCCCATCTGTACATGCCCATCGGCCCCACGGGAAGAATAAACGCCATCTTCCGCTTCTCCGCGTTCGCCTTTCGTATCTCGTTGGCAATCTCATGACCCATTTTTACGTCGAATTCCGCCACGTCGCCGCACTGCACGGGCATAAAATCCTTATTCCAGAAGCTTTGCCGCTCCGTCGCCGCTTCGGGCGCGTGCGCACAGCAGGCGTCGATCTTTTCAAAATCCCAGCCCTCGGGATAAAAGCCCTCCAGCAGGCTGCCCTTTACCGTCGAATTAAAATCCATTTCTTTCTCCCTTTTGCCTCGTTACGGCAACAACCTTTTTGTCGTTCCTTTTAAGTACGCCCGGCATTGGCGAAAGCCCTCCGCATATGCCGCGCCGCACTGATACCCGCGATATTTCGAACACGTCTTTACCATGTCCGCAAAGTCGATCCCGTCGTGTTCCTTCATCCAGACCAGCTGGCTTTCGTGACAGTTGAGCATTTTGAGCTTCAGCCCGATCTCGGCGGAAATATCCACATATTCCGTCGGCTGAAAATCGACGCCCGCAAGAGTGTCCATATAATAAATCGGCACCAAAGCGGCCGCCTTTTCGTATCTGCTTTTGTAATTGGGCAAAGTTGCCGCAAAGCTCGCGTCGAATACCAGCCGCGACACCGCCGTGTGGTCGGGCATGTAATCGTCGGGGTTATGCGTGATGATAAAATCGGGCTGCGCATATTTGATCACGTCCACGAGCTTGTCCCGCGCCGCCTTGTTGCCATCGAAAATATTCAGATCGTCGAACATTCCGCCGATCACTTCTATCCCCGCCAAGCCGCCCGCCTTTTTCGCTTCCTCCGCCCGGATTTTTGTCAGCTCGTCGGGCGGAATGACTACGTGTCCCAAATTTCCCGTGCTCGCGTGGCAGACGATTACTTTGTCCCCGCGCTTCACACATTTTGCAAGCGTTCCCGAACACGCGATCTCTACGTCGTCGGGGTGCGCCCCTATCGCCAATACGTTCATGTTTTTTCTCCTTGTCTTTACGCTTTTATTTTATAACAGCGCACCCCCGATTACAATGGCTTACAGTCTCCAAAAAGAGTAAAATAGTCTATTTGACAAATTTATTTTTCTATGCTATACTTTTTTTATGAAAAAATATTTCAAGCACAAATTGGAAAATCTTCTCGTCATCGACAAAATCGTTACGATCCATTATTTCGAATTTGATAAAAATTTTAAGTCCAAAGTCGAAGCGCACGATTTTTGGGAGCTTGTCTATGCGGACAAGGAGGATATTCTCTGTACCGCCGACGGGGAGACGCTGGTTCTGAAACAGGGCGAGCTGCTGTTTCATAAGCCCGACGAGGTTCATTCGCTCGCCGCGAACGGAAAAAACGCGCCCAACGTCTTTATCGTCTCTTTCGAATGTAAATCGGAGGCCGTACAATTTTTCGGGCATAAAAAAATACGCCTCGAAAAGGCGTACGTCAAATTTATTTATTCCATTATCCAAGAGGCGAAAAGGACTTTTGATATCCCCTATTCCGACCCCGAACTGAAAAAGCTGAAACTGCTTTCACGCCCCACGTTGGGAGGACAGCAGCTGATCAAAAATTATCTCGAAATTCTCCTGATCAACGTCATGCGTTCGCTGACGGAGACGGAGAGCGGAAATCCAATCTTTTTACAAAAGGACGAGCTCGAAACCAAGCTTGTCAAAGACGTCTTAAAACTTTTAACCGCCAATCTCTGCGGCGTCCTCACCATAGACGAGATCTGCGAGACGGTGGGCTACAGCAGAGCGTATGTCTTTCGGGAGTTTAAGGGCGCGACGGGCAAAAGCATAATGGAATATTTTACCTCCCTGAAGATCGAAAAAGCCAAACAGCTTTTGAGGGAAAACGAATTGTCCGTGAAGGAAATCGCGGACGCGCTGGCTTTCGACACCCCGAATTATTTTTCAAAAACCTTTAAGCAGCTGACGGGGCAAACGCCCTCCTCCTACAAAAAGCACAGCTTCTTTCCGTAACGCTTTCAAAAACCGCTTTATTCGCCTTCTAAGCGTGAATAAGGCCGTCCCAACAAATACCCGTCTCATACAAAAACCGCCCGCAAAACGCTTGCAGACGGCTTTTATATTTTATCTCGTCATAATCTCCTCAAGCGTGGAACAGGCGGACAGCCCTACCGCGCCCGACAGGGAGGGCGGCACGTCTTTTCCCGTAACCGAATATCTGATGTTCCAAACGATTCCCGGACGTATTGAAGGAAAGGTTTTCCCGGGCATTTTGTCCTTCCGCTTTCAGGAGACCGTATTTCGTTCCGGCCGCCGTTTCATAATTGATGCTTCTGCGCACGGCGGTATTGCACTTCGGGAAACTCGCGCGAGAACTTTTCCTCTACCTCTTTATGCGATTTAGTTTATAAACTTTATTTTTTAATCATCTCACACACATTTTCGTTTATCAATAGCTTTTTCGGCCCCTTTTGAGGGCTTTTGAAATTTTGGCGTCTGTAAAAAGGAAAAACCTTACAGAATATCGATTCCTTTGCTTTTACACTTTTCAAGCGTTTCCGCCGTCCAATAGGAGGCCTGAACCTCGCCGATGTGCAACTTTTCGAGAAGAAGCATACACAGCCTCGACTGGCCTATGCCGCCTCCGATCGTCAAGGGCAGCGTTCCGTCCGCAATCAGACGGTGATATTCGTACTTCATCCTGTCCCGCTCGCCGGAAATTTCCAGCTGGCGTTTCAGGGCCTGTGCATCTACCCGTACGCCCATGGAGGAAAGCTCCAGCGGCTGTCCCAGCGTATCGTTCCAGAAAAGAAGGTCCCCGTTAAGCGACCAATCGTCGTAATCGGGCGCGCGTCCGTCGTGTCGGTTTCCGCTCCTCAGCGCGCCGCCGATTCCCATCAGAAATACGGTGCGGTATTTCTCCGTCGCGGCGCGTTCCCGCTCCTTCGGCGTCAAATCGGGATAGGCGTCCTCCAGCTCCTGCGCGGTGACGAAATAAACGTCTCTCTCCAACGTCCGCGTAAGGGCGGGATACATGCGCTTGATACGATTATGCGTATCGACGACCGCATCGACGATCCTCTGTACAATCATTTTGAGAAAGTCAAGGTTTCGTTCTTTTGAAGTAATTACCCTCTCCCAATCCCATTGATCGACAAATACGGAATGTAAGTTATCCATATCGTCGTCCCGACGGATGGCGTTCATATCCGTATAGAGCCCCTCGCCGGGAAGAAAGCCGTAGCGGTAAAGCGCCATGCGCTTCCACTTTGCGAGGGACTGAACGATTTCGCAGCGGGCGTCCGCCTCCTTCAAACCGAATTCAACCTTCCGCTCGACGCCGTTAAGGTCGTCGTTGAGTCCGCTCGCCTTTTCGACAAACAGCGGCGCGGTGATCCTTTCGAGGTTCAGCCGTTCCGCAAGCGAACGCTCGAAGATGTCCTTCACGGCCTTGATTGCCCGTTCGGTCTCTCTTAAGCTGAGTACGGAGGCATAGCCCTCGGGAATGATCAAATCTTTCATGCTATCTCTCTCCCTTGATATTGCGAAATATAAAACTCTTTTGCGGCTCCTTCGCTATTTCGCGCCGCATGCTTTGCCCGCCAGCTCCAGCGTTCGCCGATAGGAGGCCTCCGCGGCGGAATGCACGATTTCGGCCAAACCGTCTTTTTCCAAACTTTTTACGCCCTCGATCGTCGTGCCGCCCGGGCTGCATACTTCTTTTTTCAGCTCGTCGGGCGCCTTTCCGCTTTCCATCGCCAATTTTGCCGAACCGAATACGGTCTGTTCGGCATAGAGAAGCGAGCTTTTCTCGTCCAGCCCTAACGAAGTGCCCGCGTCCGCAAGCGCCTTTATAAACATGAATACATACGCGGGGGCGCAGCCGCTGATAATGCTTGCGGCGTCCATCTCCGCTTCGGATATTTCATGTGTTTTCCCTGCGAGCTCCAGCGCGGAAACGAGCGTTTCCGTCTCCTCTTTCGTCGCGGAGGAATTGGTCGCATAGAGCACCATGCCCGCACCGACGGAAACGGGAGTATTCGGCATGATGCGGACGACGGGTACCTCCGCCCCGTATAGTTCGGCAATTGCGGCCGCGGACAGCCCCGCCGCCATGGATACGAGAATAAAACGGCCGCCCGTTGCCGCGCGCGCCCTCAATACAGGAGAAATTTCCGCAAACAGTTCGCGCATGCCCTGCGGCTTCACCCCGAGAAAAATATAGCGGCAGGAAGAAGCGATTTCCTCGTTGGTCGCTACCCTGCCCCCTGTCTTTGCAGCAAGGGCTTCCGCTTTTGCCCGCGTGCGGTTGGAAAGCATCACCTCGTCGGGGGAAAGCCTGCGGCATACGGCCTCCGCCAGCGCGCCGCCCATATTTCCCGTCCCGATAAATCCGAACAATTCCATTTTATGCTCCTTATTCTCTGATTTGTCCGTCGCCGACAATCCGATACTGATAACTCGTCAACTCCCTCAAACCCATGGGACCCCGCGCATGAAGCTTCTGCGTGGAGATGCCCATTTCACAGCCGAGCCCGAACTCGCCGCCGTCCGTAAAGCGGGTGGAAGCGTTGACATAGACGGCCGCGCTGTCAACAAGGGACAAAAAGGCCTTTTGAACCTCTTTATCCTCGGCAATCACCGCTTCGCTGTGTCCCGTGGAGTGACGGGCGATATGCTCCGCGGCCGCATATACGTCGTCAACGACGGCAACGGCTAAAATATAATCGAGAAATTCGGTATCGAAATCCCCCTCTGCCGCAGGAGTTCCCTCCGTCAGCGCTGCCGCGCGGCCGTCGAGCCGCAGCTGAACGGGGATTTTTCCCTCATGCCGACGGTCGTCAACGAGCGTCTTTTTCAGTTTGGGCAGAAAGGAAGCCGCAATTTCTTTATGTACAAGGCACACCTCCGCCGCGTTACATACGGAGGGACGGTCGGTTTTTGCGTTTTCGACAATCTTCAGCGCCTTCTCCATATCCGCACTCGCATCTACGTAAATATGACAGATCCCCGTTCCCGTTTCGATACACGGCACCGTCGCGTTTTCCACGCAGGCACGGATAAGCCCCGCACCGCCTCGGGGGATCAGCAGATCGACAAGCCCGCGCGCCCGCATCAACGTTTCGGCCCCCGCTTTCGAGGTATCGTCCAGAATGTTGACGAGCTCACGCGGCAGGCCGCACGCTTCAAGCGCGCGGCGCATGGCCCTCACGACTGCGTGAGAGGACTCGAACGCTTCCTTCCCGCCGCGCAGAATACACACGTTGCCGCTCTTTAAGCACAGCGCCGCGGCGTCCGAGGTCACGTTTGGGCGGCTTTCGTAAATAACCGCCACGACGCCCATGGGCACGGATACTTTTTCAATCGTCAAGCCGTTGGGGCGGACGACGCGCTCCAAAACGCGCCCTGTGGGATCGTCGAGCTTCGCTACCGCGCGGACGCCGTCCGCCATAGCGGCAATGCGCTGCTTTGTCAGCGTCAGACGGTCGAGCATGACCTCGGAAACGGTTCCCCTCGCCCGCTCCACGTCGGCACGGTTCGCCTCGAGAATAAGCTCGGTATCCTCGACCAGCGCATCCGCCATAGCGTACAGCGCCTCGTTCTTCTTTTTGCAATCGAGACACGCCGCACGGCGCACGGCGCCTTTGGCATCCGATAAAATCTCTTCCGTCCTTTTCATTTCGTCTCCTTTCCCCGGCCGAAAAATTTTGTTCCGAAAGGCAGGCCGTCCGCAATATTATATAAAACCGACGGACGCGAGCCGTTGGCGATGATCATATCGATCCCCGACTCCATAGCGATCGCGGCCGCGTGAATCTTTGTTTTCATGCCGCCCGTACCGAGTTCCGACCCCTTTCCCTCGCCCAAAGCAAGTATTTCGGGCGTAAGGGCGGACACCTCCGAAAGGAACGTCGCATCGAGATATTTGTGCGGATCTTTGGTGTATAAGCCGTCGATATCCGACAAAAGGACGAGCAGATCCGCGCCGACGTTTGCCGCGACGATCGCCGCCAGCGTATCGTTGTCGCCGATGACGATTTCGTCCGTAGCTACCGTATCGTTTTCGTTGACGATCGGAAAGGCGCCCAGCTCCAGCAGGCGGAAAACGGTGTTGCGGAAATTTTCGCATCGCTTTTCGTTTTCGATGTCCTCGCCCGTCAGCAAGATCTGCGCAACCGTGTGGTTATAACCTCCGATCAGTTTGTCGTAGGTGTACATCAATTCGCACTGCCCGACGGCCGCGGCAGCCTGTTTGGTGGGGATATCCTCGGGACGGGATTTCAGCCCCAGCTTTCCTACCCCCATGCCGATTGCGCCCGAGGAAATTAAAATAATCTCGTTTCCCGCGTTTTTAAGGTCGCACATTACCCGGCAAAGTTCCTCGACGCGGCGGATATTCAGCCGTCCCGTCGCATAAGCGAGCGTCGAAGTGCCTATTTTGATTACGATTCTCATACGTTTTCCTTTACAGAGCGGACAACACCGCGTCGCCGAACGCCTCCGCTTTTGCCCCCGCGGCAGAGCCGTCGCATACCGCGCGGGACGCCGCTTCGTCGAGGGCGCGGGAAAGCCTTTCGCTCTCTTTGACAAACCCTATATGCGCAAGCAGCAACGCTTCCGCGCGCAGAATACTTTCGGGGGAGGCGTATTCGCCCAGCCCCTCCGCGACCAGACGGGGCGCGCTGCCGTGCACCGCCTCAAACATCGCATACCTCGCCCCCACGTTGGCGCTGCCTGCCGTACCGACGCCGCCCTGTATCTGCGCGGCCTCGTCCGTGATGATGTCGCCGTAAAGATTGGGCAGGACGAAGACCTGAAACTTTTGGCGTATCTGCCCGTTGAGCAGGTTGGCGCACATAATGTCGATATAATAATCCTCTACGACAATTTCGGGATAGTCTTTGGCCACCTCGCGGCAGATTTCCGAAAATTTGCCGTCCGTCTTTTTCATGATATTCGCTTTGGTGACGATACTGACGTGCGTTTTGCCGTTTTTCCGCGCAAAATCAAACGCCGCGCGCGCGATCCGCCGCGTGCCCTCGTCGGTGATCACCTTGAAATCGAACGCCAGCACGCCGGGGATCTCCACGCCCGAACTGCCCAAAACGTATTCCCCCTCGGTGTTTTCCCTGAAAAACGTCCAGTCTATCCCCAGCTCCTTCACCCGCACGGGGCGGACGTTGGAAAACAGGTCGAGCTCTCGCCTCAGCGCGACGTTGGCGCTTTCGAGCGTGCCGCCTTTGGGTGTTTCCGTGGGGCCTTTCAGCAAAACGTCGCATTTCCTGATTTCCGCAAGCGTATCCTCGGGAACGGAGACCCCCAGGCGCAGACGGTTTTCGATGGTGAGTCCGCTTATTTCCTTCAGCTCAACCCTGCCCCCCGCAATCTGTTCCTTCAACAGTTCGCAAAGAACTCTTTTCGCCTCGCGCATGATGATCGGGCCGATGCCGTCGCCGTCGATCAGCCCTATCCTTATTTTTCCGTCCGCCCTCTTTTGCGCAGGCGGATTTTTCATTTTTTCCGCGCGTTCGCATTGTTCGGTCAATAATTTTCTGAATTTTTCCACAGCGGCTTCGATCGCTTCCATTCGGCTTATACCCCCTTGGTGTAATTGAGCAGACCGCCCGCGCGAAGAATATTGTACGTCCGCTCCGTCAGCGCGCATTTGAGCCATATCGTTTTGCCGTTTGTCAAATCGACGGCCTTCACGCGGCCCTTTTCCAAAGACGCATACAGATTTTCGAAAGCGAGTTCGTCCGAAAGGGATATCGCGTCATAATCCTCCGCGTTTTCAAATTCGAGCGGAATAATGCCCGCGTTGACGAGGTTGGCAATATGGATACGTGCAAAGCTCTTGGCGATTACCGCCTTGACGCCGAGATACATGGGCACGAGCGCCGCGTGCTCCCTCGACGAGCCCTGGCCGTAATTGACGCCGCCCACAACCACGCTTCGGCCGTATTCCTTCGCCCGCGTGGGGAATTGTTGATCCACTGCGGAAAAACAAAATTCCGACATATACGGAATGTTCGAACGGAAAGGCAGTATCTTCGCGCCCGCGGGCATGATATGGTCGGTGGTGATATTGTCGCCCGTTTTCAGCGAGACTTTTACCGTCATTTCATCGGCGATCGGGTCGTTTACGGGGAAAGGCTTGATGTTCGGCCCCCGCACCACCTCGACGCGTTCCGCTTCCGCCTCGCCTGCGGGAGAAATGACCGCGCTGTCGTCAATCTTAAACGCTTCGGGCATCGTAACCGAGATTTCTCCGCCGAACGACCTCGGATCGGTGATCGTGCCGCAAAGAGCGGATACCGCGGCCGTTTCGGGAGAACATAAATAAATCTGCGCGTCCTTGGTTCCGCTTCTGCCCTCAAAATTTCTGTTGAACGTGCGCAGGGAAACTCCGCCGGAGCTAGGCGAAAATCCCATGCCGATACAGGGGCCGCAGGCGCATTCCAAAAGTCTTGCGCCCGAAGCGATAATATCTCCCATCGCGCCCGATTCCGCCAACTGCAAAAGCACCTGCTTCGAGCCGGGGGAAACGGAGACGGAAACGCTGTCGGATACCTTTTTGCCGCGAAAAATCGCCGCCACCTTCAGCATGTCGTACAGCGACGAATTGGTACAGGAGCCGATACACACCTGATCCACCCTCGTCCCTTTCAGCGAGCTTACCTTCACCACGTTGTCGGGACTGTGCGGCATGGCGATCAGAGGCTCGAGCGAACCGAGGTCGATCTCCACCACCTTATCATATACCGCGTCGGGATCGCTTTGCAAAGCCACGAAATCCTTCGCCCGCCCTTGAGCGGCCAAAAATTGTTCCGTCACTTCGTCGGAGGGAAAAATCGAAGTGGTTGCGCCGAGCTCCGCGCCCATGTTGGTAATCGTCGCCCGTTCGGGCACGGTCAGGGTCTTGACGCCCTCGCCGCCCCATTCGACAATGTATCCGACGCCGCCCTTGACGGAAAGCAGGCGGAGGATTTCCAGGCTGACGTCCTTCGCCGTGACAAACGGACGAAGCTTTCCCGTCAGATTTACTTTCAACATTTTGGGCATCGTGATATAATAAGCTCCTCCGCCCATCGCGACGGCGACGTCCATGCCGCCCGCGCCGAACGCCAGCATACCCAGCCCGCCGCCCGTCGGCGTATGGCTGTCCGAACCGATCAGCGTTTTGCCCGGGATACCGAAGCGCTCGAGATGCACCTGATGGCAGATGCCGTTGCCGGGCCTGGAAAAATAAATCCCGTGCTTTTTTGCCGCCGTTTGAATAAAGCGATGATCGTCGGGATTTTCAAAACCCGTCTGAAGCGTGTTGTGATCGACGTAGGCGACGGACTTTTCCGTCCGTACGCGGTCGATGCCCATGCTCTCGAATTCGAGATATGCCATCGTGCCCGTGGCGTCCTGCGTCAGCGTCTGATCGATTTTGAGCGCGATCTCCGCCCCTGCCTTCATCTCTCCCGAAACGAGGTGCGCCGCGATAATTTTTTGTGCGATTGTCTGTCCCATATTCTTCCTTTACGATTTATTATTTGTTACTATATTTATATACCCCGCAAAAGGGGCCGTTACTCAAGCGCGAGGCTTAAACTTTTCCGGATTGATCGAAGAAAGCATTTCTTCCAGTTCGCTTTCCGCGATTGTCGAAGCCCTGCCCCCTTCGTATATTTCGTCGAGCTTTTTCTTAAGCTCGATAACCGCGTCCTCGCCCTTCATGACGAGATCGTCGCCTTTGAACCCATAGTGGTGGTTGATCCAGTACGCGATCCCCGCGAGGCCGCTGTTTTGGCCCAGCATGACGCCCGCGCTTCTGCCCAAAATCTTTTTCGTGTCGAAAATATTGTAAATGCGTTCGTCCTTCATCAGTCCGTCGGCATGGATTCCCGCCCGCGTCATATTGAACTGACTGCCCACATAGGGCGTCATGGGCGGAATATCGAAGCCGATAACGTCGCGGTAATAATCCGCGATCTCCGTAATCACCGTCGTATCCATGCCGTCCAGCGAACCGCGCAGGGAAGCGTATTCCAGCACCATGGCCTCCAAAGGCACGTTCCCCGTCCTTTCCCCTATGCCGAGCATGGAACAATTGACCGCGCTTGCGCCGTAAAGCCAGGCGGTGGTGGCGTTGGCCACGGCCTTGTGAAAATCGTTGTGGCCGTGCCACTCCAGACGGTCGGAGGTAATGCCCGAATAGTGCTGAAGGCCATATATAATCCCCGCGACGCTTCTGGGGAGCGCCACTTCGGCAAACGGTACGCCGTAACCCATCGTATCGCATGCGCGCACCTTTACGGGAATCCCCGCCTCCTCGGACACCCTTTCCAGCTCGTTGACGAAGGGAACGACAAATCCGTAAAAATCCGCCCGCGTGATGTCCTCGAGGTGACAGCGGGGAACGATTCCGACGTCGAAAGCGTCCTTGACGATACCCAGGTATTTATCGAGGGCCTGCTTTCTCGTCAATCCCATCTTTTTGAAAATATGATAATCGGACGCGCTGACAAGAATACCCGTCTCCCTGATGCCCAGGCTTTTTACCAGCCCGAAATCCTCCTTTTTCGCCCTGATCCAGGTGGTGATTTCGGGAAACTTAAGCCCCATCGACTGGCATTTCTCGATCGCCTCCCTGTCCTTTTTGCTGTAGGCAAAAAATTCGGTCTGACGGATAATCCCCTTTTCCCCGCCGAGACGGGAGAGCAGACGAAACAGCGAGGAAATTTCCTCCACCGTATAGGGTTCCCTCGACTGCTGGCCGTCGCGAAAAGAAGTATCGGTGATCCATATCTCGTCGGCCATGCCCAAAGGCACGCGCCTGTGATTGAACGGAACTTTGGGCACCTCCGCGTAATCGTATATTTCCGAATAGAGATTCGGCTTCTCCACGTCGTGAAGCTCGTATTTATAAGACCTCTGTTCCAACAGATTTGTTTTTTTCGATCTTTCCAGCATAGACAATCCTCCCAAGACTGTGCGCGGGCTTTACCTCTGCGCCGCATTATCCGCGCGGCGCGTAACTCCCGCTATGGCGAACGGCCGGAAACGCTCCCTTTCGGAACCTCCGGCCGCCCCTCTTTATCCCGCTTCTCCGAGATAGGCCTTTTTGACGCTTTCGTTGGTCAAAAGCTCCCTGCCCGTACCTTCGAGAATGATATTTCCCGTCTCCAGCACATACGCCCTGTTTGCGACGGAAAGCGCCTTCTTCGCGTTCTGTTCCACCAGCAAGACGGTGATCCCGCTGTCGTTTATCTTTTTTATCATGTCGAAAATCTGATTTACATAGAGCGGGGAAAGCCCCATGCTCGGTTCGTCCAGAAGCAGCAGCTTCGGATGCGCCATCATCGCCCGCGCCACGGCCAGCATCTGTTGTTCTCCGCCCGAAAGCGTACCCGCGACTTGGTTTTCCCTCTCCTTGAGAATGGGAAAAAGGGAATACATCTCCTCGCGGGTGCGCGCCGTTTCCGTTTTATCTTTTCGCGTAAACGCGCCCAACGTAAGATTTTCCTTCACCTTAAGCTCCTGAAAAATCCTTCGGCCTTCGGGAACCTGACTCATGCCCAGCTGCACGATCTTATGCGCGGGATATTTCGTAATATCCGTCCCTGCAAACTCTATTTTGCCCGCCTCGGAGGAAATCAGCCGCGCGATCGCGTGCATGGTGGTTGTCTTACCCGCGCCGTTCGCGCCGATCAGCGCGACGATCTCACCTTCCTCGACGTGAAAGGAAATTCCTTTGATTGCTTTGATAAGTCCGTAAGAAACCTCGAGGTTTTCGACGTTGAGTATTGCCATTTTATTCACCTCCGAGATATGCTTTCACCACTTCGGGATCGTTCAGCACTGCCTTGGTATCCCCCTGCGCCAGCGTCTGGCCGAAATTCAGCACCGTCAGCTCGTCGCAGATGCCCGAAACCAGCTTCATATCGTGCTCGATCAGCAGGATCGTCAGGCCCATTTCGTCGCGCAGCAGGCGGATCGTATCCATCAGCTCCCGCGTCTCGTTGGGGTTCATGCCCGCCGCGGGTTCGTCCAAGAGCAGAATTTTCGGGTTAGAGGCAAGCGCCCTCGCAATCTCCAGCTTCCGCTGCTTCCCGTAGGGGAGGTTGGACGCAAGATGATTGCGTTCCTTTTCCAGATCGAACACCCGCAGCAGCTCCTTCGCCCTGTCCCGCATCGCTTTTTCCACGCGGAAATGCTTGGGGAGCCGAAATACGCTCTCAAAAAAATTACAGCGGTATTCCTTTTGATTGTGCATGCCTACCAATACGTTTCTGATCACGCTCATGTTATTAAACAGGCGGATATTCTGAAAGGTACGGGCCATTCCCTTGCGATTGATTTGAATCGCGGAAAGCCCCGTGATGTCCTCTCCGCACAGCCCGATGGTGCCCGACGTCGGCTTATAAACGCCCGTCAGCATATTGAAGGCCGTCGTTTTTCCCGCTCCGTTCGGGCCGATCAGGCCGTAAATCTGCTTCTCTTCGATGCGGATATTCAAGTTTTCCACCGCCTTCAGCCCGCCGAAGGCAATTCCGAGATTTTTCGTTTCCAATACGATTTCCGACATTTACTTGTCCTCCGCGCCGAGATCGGTCGGCTCTTCACTTTCGCGCCGCAAATCGACGGACAAAATCTCGTTCATTTCAATCTTGGTCGGGATTTCGCTCCAGTCGGCAGGATCATCGACGATTTCTTCCTCCGGGCGTTCGGGGTTCTTTTTCCTTATCCTGGCGATCAACTTGCGAAGCCCCGCGGAAAGGAAGCTGCCCAGCGTCTTGAAGCTGAAACGGTTGCGGAACTTTTTAAGCGCGGGCGCGTTGTTGACGATGACGATGGAAATGAGGATCAGCGCGTAAATGATATTGCGCATCGCCGAAAGATTGCTCGGCAAAACCAGCGATAATTCCACGTCGAGGTAGGTAAGCGCGGCCGCGGCGACGATCGAGCCGTTGAGGCTTCCCAAACCGCCCAAAACCACCATGACCAGCATTTGTATAGAATAATTGTACGAAAACGCGCCGGACTTGATCGGCGTAACGCCGTGGCCGTACAAAACGCCCGCCACGCCCGCGAAAAACGCCGCGACAACGAATACCAACAGTTTATAATACGTCACGTTGATGCCCGAAGCGCGCGCGGCAATCTCGTTGTCGCGGATCGCGGTAATCGCCCGGCCGTGCTTGCTGCGGATAAAGTTTTGCACAATAAACAGCATGAAAATCAATACGACGAAAGAGACGACAAACAGCGAGTCGGAATAGGTTTTCACCGACAGCCCCTGCGGCCCTCCAAACGCCTTTTCCAGCGGCTGGGAGCTCAACACCGTCCGAATGATTTCCCCGAACGCCAGCGTGACGATCGCCAAATAATCCCCTTTCAGCCGAAGCGCGGGAAGCCCGATAATCAGCCCGAACACAGCTGCAACCGCGCCGCCGACTATCAGGGAAAGAATCAGCGTAACGAGGGGAACGGGAATAAATTTCCCCAGCAGGCTGCCCGCGTAACAGCCGATGATTGCACCGACGTACATAAAGCCCGCGTGACCGAGGGATAATTCTCCCAAAAAGCCCACGACGAGATTGAGCGATACCGCCAGAATGATGCTGTAAGCGATCTGATGGAGCAAACGCGCCGACGAACGTTTCATATTGCCCGTATAATACAGCACCGCAAACAGGACGAGCAGGACGCCGAGGATAAGAAAACACATATAGTTTTTCGGCTTCAATACGATCTTTCTTTTCGTTAACGTTTTTTCCGTCATATCACACCTTCTCGCTGCGTTTTACGCCCAGCAGCCCCGTCGGCTTCACCAGAAGAATGAGAATGAGTATCCCGAATTCGATCGCGGTCGTAAAGGGACTCAACGGCGTGGCAAGGCACAATTTTTCCACCAATCCCAGCAGGATACCGCCCAGCATAGCGCCGGGGATAGAACCGATGCCTCCGATAACGGCCGCGGTAAACGCCATGATGCCGGGAAGCGCGCCCGTCGTAGGCGTGACTGCGGGGATTTGCATGAGATAAAACATACCGGCCACGGCGGCGAGCGCAGAACCGATGATAAAGGTGAGAGAAATCAAGCGATTGGCGTTGATGCCCATCAGCTGAGCCGCGCCGCGGTCCTCGGAAAGAGCGAGCATGGCCTGCCCCGTGCGGGTCTTTTTGATGAAAAGCGTCAGCCCCACCATTAAGGCTACGCCCACAATCAGGGTAAAAATTGTAGAATACGTAATCGTCAGTCCGCCCAACGCGAAGCTGGCCTTGCCGTTTATTGCAATCGCTACGTTGACGTTTTTTGTCCCCGCGCCAAAAGCGACCTGCGCGACCCCTTGCAGAAAATAACTGACGCCGATAGCCGTCAGAAGCACCGCGAGCGGCGACGCACCGCGCAAAGGCTTATAAGCTATTTTTTCCACGGCAAAACCGAGCAGGGCGCACACCGCTACCGCGAAGAAAAACGCGGCGATCGGCATGTTCCACCATCCCAAAAAGACAAAAACGGAATAAGCCCCCACCATGATGATATCGCCGTGCGCAAAGTTCAGCATTTTGGCGATTCCGTACACCATGGTGTATCCCAGCGCGATCAGCGCGTAGATACTGCCGAGGCTCAACCCGTTGATGAGGGCACTGACTATATTCATAATATCTCCTATATTCTTCCCATAAACGCCGATAACGGCGCAATTTTATAAAAGTAAGCTTTTCAAAAGCGGAAGCGGGAAAAGGACTCTTTTTTCGAGCCTTTTCCTCGCCGTTGCCTCGTCAGGAGAGCTTGACGATAACCGGTTCTTTTGCAGGCGCGCCCGAAGCGTCCCAGGTCATGCCGCCCGTGGTGCCCGTAAAGCTGAAATCGTCCGCACTGATCGTCGTCTTTAATATCTCGCAAAGGTCGCTGGCAGAAATTTTTACGTCCTTGACGTCCGCCTTTTTCATTGCTTCGTAAAGTACATACACCGCGTCGTAACCGTCCGCAGCGAATTGATCGGGCGTCACCTTATAGGCTTCTTTATAAGCCGCGACGAAGTTCTTGGTTTTTTCGTCCTGCGCTTCCGCGTCGAACGGGGTCATATAGGAAACCTCGCCTTCAATATCGGCTATTTTATTATCGACCTCAAGCAACGCCTTCAGTCCGTCAAGGCCGTCGCAGCCGAAGAAATCGGGCTGGTAGCTCTGCTTTACCGCTTCTCGGATAATCAGATTCGCCTGCGTGTAATAGATAGGCAGATACACCACCTCGCAGCCCGCGTTTTTCAGATCGGAGACCTGCTGGGAGAAATCGACGGCGGTTTCGGACGTAAAAGATTTTTCCGTCACGGCGATTCTTTCTTTCGTCTTGACCTGTTCCTTAAAGCTCGCATAAATTCCGCTGGAATACGTATCGCTCGAATCGTAAATCACGCCGATTTTGGTATAGCTTTCCGCCAGCGTATCGGCGGAAATAATTCCCTGGTCGGGATCTCCGAAGCAAATGCGGTAGGCATTGTCGTCCTGTATAGCCTTCGCCGAGGAGGCGGAAGGCGTCATGAAGAACATATTATCTTTCTTCGCTTCGTTTGCAAAAGCCTCACAAGCGCCGGAGGTCACCGACCCCAGCGAAACCTGCATCCCCGCCTCATAAAGCGCGGTATAGCCGTTTGCCGCTTTTGTAGCGTCGGCCTCATCGTCCTTCATATCGAAATAAAACTCGTATCCGTTAAGTCCGCCCGCCGCGTTGATCTCCTTCACGGCAAGCTCGGCGCCCTGCTTGACGGAAATTCCGTAGCTGGAAGTGTCTCCCGTCAGGGGACCCGTGGCGCCGATAAAAAATTTGTTCTCGGCGGGATTTTTGCCGCAGGAAGCGAAGGCGGCCACGCTCATCGCGGCGGCCATTGCTGCGCACATAGCTTTGATTGCTGTCTTTTTCATGATTTTATATCTCCTAAAATTTTTTATACTTGTGGCAAATATAACAATAAAGGGATCGTTGTATTTTTATCCTGCAACAATCCCTTTACCGATGGAAAAAATATATGGAATACATCGGAACTCGTCGTCCTCGACGTTTCCTTATGCTTCGGCGTTCCGTCAAATGCTTTCAATTGACGCTTAGTCGAAAAAACCGCCTTATATTCTTTCCGTCAGCTTCTACGTCGGGTAGTATCCATACCGTAATCGACAGCAAAAGCTTTTTGCCATATACTTTCATTTCTATTTTCCTTTGAAATCCGTTTTATTTTGGAGAACGTCTGTCCTTGAAATTATTTCTTATTATTATACTATACATTATTTCAAAACACAAGCGTTTGAAAGAAAGTTTTCCAATATTATCTATAAGAATTATTTATATATAAATCGTATGTATCGATTTAAGTTATATCTATTATCCATTTGTCCGATTGATTGTCGTCTTTTATGCGTTGCTTTTTGCCAAGCATTAGCGCCGTTTATTCTCGCCGCAAAAATTTACTTTAATATAGATTATACATTTATACCGTATAACAAGAAGCGACGAAATATATTTTCAAAATTTTCCGCTCCGCATAAAATGTTTTTGAAAACTTTTCAAAAATTCAATATGTTGAAAGGTTTTGAAGCGTTAAAATAATACAATTTAAGGGAAGATTTTACATAGGAGTATTTTTATGGAACTTAATCAAGCCGTTTCGCAACGCATCAAGAAGCTTCTCAGCGCCCGCGACTTTACGCAATATACACTTTTTGAATACAGCGGCGTTCCCTGTTCCACGATTTCCATGATCTGTTCGTGCAAAGTGAAGGACGTCCGCATGGGAACGCTTTTGAATCTCTGTCGCGGATTGAATATTTCTCTCACGGATTTTTTCGACGACGCGCTGTTTTCCTTCGAAAATCTTTCCGACGGAAACCCCGAGACGGATAAGGAAAAATATTCGGACGAATCCGTCTCTTAAAGGGGTAAAACGAAAATACGGAACAACGGCGGGCCCTTTTGCAAAGCCCGCCGCTTTTTGTTTACGATTGATTTCCGTCCCGTGTATTTTCTTGCGAAGCAGTTTCTTTCGTCGGCGTTTTCTGAGCGGCCGGCTTTTTTCGTTTCCGCTTCGGAGAATAGACTCCGTTTCGGAAGTTTTCCATATATTTCTCAAACGACTGTTTGATCGCTTCCGCAGACGCCTTAAACGGGTTGAGGAAACTGCTTTTGAGCTTTTCCGTATCCAGATAATTGCGGAGCGTCAGCTTCAATTCCTCGTATCTGACGGCGATGCGGTTTTCCTTTGCAAATCTCCTGATCTTGGCGGAAAGCTTCAACGTCGAGGCGAGATCCCAGAAAAACAGCCCGAAAAAGATACCCACAAAAAAGGAATAATAGATATTGTTGGTAAACCAGCTGACCGCGCGATAGACGAAAGGATCAAGCAAAAATACGTAAGCCCCGCCGATTATCGTCCAGAAAAGCGAAAACAGCGGACAGATGATCCCCTGAATATTGCCCGGACGCGCGGAATAGTCCCAAAGCTTGATCCCCATGCCCTTGATAAAAATAAGGCCGGCGATATATTCGATCAGCGTCATTACCGCGCAAATAATCGCTAAAAGCACGACGTAGCGCACCCATACGGGCGAAATTCCGCCGAGCGGAATACGGGCAATGAGAAAGAGTAATACCAGCCCGCAGCCATATAAAGGCAGATACGGCCCGTGCAAAAATCCCGGATTAATCCATTTTTTACTGTTCAGGCGACGAAATATCAGCTCGATTACCCAGCCGCAGAACGCGCCGACCGCAAACAGGAAGGTCAGCGTCAAGAAAAATTCCATGTCTCGTTTCTCCTTATCGGCGGAGCAGAGCCTTTATAGCGGCTCAATGCCGAAAATGGCGCTGCCCGACGAAAATCATTGCTATCCCCGCCTCGTCGCACGCGTCGATAGACAACTGATCGCGGATACTTCCGCCCGGCTGAATGATGGCCGTGATGCCCGCCTTGACGCATTCTTCCACACAGTCGGGGAAGGGGAAAAACGCATCGGAGGCCATGACGGATCCCCCGGCTTCCGCACCCGCATGCTCGATCGCCTGCCGCGCCGCCCAGATGCGGTTGGTCTGCCCCATGCCGATCCCCGTCGTACGGTCCTCTTTCCCGATGACGATCGCGTTGGATTTTGTGTATTTCACCACTTTCCAGTTGAACAAAAGCGCTTTCATCTCTGCTTTGGTCGGCGCACGCTTGGTGACTGCCTTCACCTCCTCGTCGTTATAAAGGGTCTCGTCGTAGTCCTGGACGAGCAGGCCGCCATAGACCTTTTTCATGTCGTAGGCGCTCTTTTCGCGGCGGGCACGGATATCGGGAAGCTCCAGCAGACGAATGTTCTTTTTCGTTTCAAGTATAGCCAAAGCTTCGGGAGTATATCCCTCCGCAATGACGATTTCGATAAAGATTTTATTGATCTCCGCCGCCGTCTTTTCATCGACAATCCCGTTGATGGCGAGAATTCCGCCGAACACGGAGACGGGGTCGGATTCATACGCCTTGAGATAGGCTTCGTAAATCGTTTCCCCTATGCCTACGCCGCAGGGATTGGCGTGCTTGCTCGCCACCACGCAGGGCTCGTCAAATTCCTTCACGAGCTCCAGCGCACCGTTTGCGTCGTTGATATTGTTATAGGAAAGTTCCTTTCCCCACAGCTGTTTGGCCTTGGAAAGAGAACCCGCGCGGATAAACGCCTCCGTGTAATAGGACGCGCCCTGATGAGGATTTTCGCCGTAACGCATATCCTGCGCTTTTTCATAGGCAAAGGTAACGCTGTCGGGGAAACGGATATCCAGCTGTTCCGCGAGGTAATTGGAGATCATGCTGTCATACGCGGCGGTATGCGCAAACACTTTATACTGAAGATATTTCTTCGTTTCGAGAGAGACGCCGCCCGACTCCAGCTCCGCAAGTACCTTTTCGTAATCCTTGGGATCGACGACCACCGCCACGTCCTGATAATTTTTTGCCGCCGCACGGATCATGGTGGGCCCGCCGATGTCGATATTCTCCACCGCGTCCGCAAACGAAACGCCGGGCCGCGAAATCGTCGCCTTGAAGGGATACAGATTGACGACCACGATATCAATCGTATTAATCCCCAGCTTTTCCAGCTGCGACATATGCTCGGAATTGGAGCGCATCGCCAAAAGCCCCGCATGCACCGCAGGATGAAGGGTTTTTACTCTGCCGTCGAGACATTCGGGGAAGCCCGTGATATCGCTGATTCCGATCACGGAAAGCCCTGCGTCCGTCAGCGCCTTCGCCGTTCCGCCCGTCGAGATGATCTCATATCCGCACGCGCTCAGCCTGCGGCAGAAATCCACTACGCCCGTCTTGTCCGAAACACTTACCAAAGCTCTTTTCTTCATTGTCATAATTTATATGTACCTCTTTTATTTTTTGCAAAAACGGAACATACTGAAAGTATGCTTATCCTCTATTTGTTTTTCATCGCGTATATTCTCGCCGTCAACTTTTATTCCTTTCTCCTAATCAAAGGACTCAAGGACGAATGGACGGATGACCAGCCCAACAAAAGCTCCGACGGACGGCTTGTCCTCACGGGGTTTCTCGGCGGGGCCATCACCATTTACGTTTGCATGTTTATTTTCAAATATCGTCTGAAAAGCCTTTTTCTGATGCTTCTAATGCCTCTGCTCGCCGTTTTCAACGTATATCTTTGGGTGATCGCCTTCCGCTCCGGTTTTACCTTTTTCGTCGCGTAAAGGGATTTTAACCGCCGAATACTGCGTTTTCGGCCAGCCATTTCGTCACGCCGTCTTCCTCGCAGTAGCCCACGGTCCCCGTCGCCTTTCGTTTCAGCCATTCGTCCGCGTTCATCACCGCGTATTTTTCGTCGCAGACGTCAAACAGCTCCGAATCGTTGGCAGAGTCTCCGAAGCAGACAAGTTTTTCACAGCAAAGCAATTCCTTTAGCTTGAGGGCGGCATTTGCTTTCGTCGCGCCCCCGGGCAGTATCTCCAGCCAATACTCCTCGCGGTATGCCTCGGGATAAATGAGGCTGTAAAAGCCTTCTCTCTCCAATGCGTCATGAATTTTTTTCATTAACGGATAATTTCCGTTACAGGCGAAAAAGTAGGCCTCGCCGCGCATAAGTCCGCTTTCCGTTTCGACGGGCGCCATGCGTTTATCTCCCGAACGCCGCGCGAGATAGCGGCTTTGGCCTTCCGATTCCCTGCCCCGCACCCAGAGAATTTTATCCTCGCCGCTTTCGCGGGCATGGACGACGGGCGACACTCCGAAGCTGCTGAGCCTTTCGACGAGCGCCTCTTTATCGTTTTTCCCGAAAGAAACGGAATACAAAGGCTCGCGGGAAACGGGATCGAGAATCAACGCCCCGTTGTAAATGACGACGGGAAGCGTATGTTTGAGCCCCGCAACGGCGCGTTCGGCCGAGTCGAGCGACCTCGCCGTTGCGTATGTAAAAAGCAGTCCTCGCCCGATCAAAGCGTTCAAAATGCCGAGACTGTACTCGGAAATACGCTCGTTTCGGGTAATCAAGGTGCCGTCCAGATCGGATACATAAAGAACTTTCATATTCACCTCGAAAAGCCTTACTTTTACCTTAATTTATTATAATATAGCAAGCTATAATTTGGCATAAAGCACAAAAATGCCCTAACGACCTCGAGCTTTTATATTGTCGCTTTTATTATAACATAACTTGCGTTATATTTGAATCAGGGCGCGTAAATGTCCATAAATACTTCGTGCTTCCGCATTTCTGCCTTTATTATAACATACCCGAGCCGTTTTAGAAAATGAATACCGAGTATTCTCTCCCGCAATTTTTTTGAGTTCGTTTTTAACATTTTTTGAGAATTTTGATACAGGTAATTACAGTTAAAATTTTTTACCGAAAAAATAAAAAAAAGCGCGAAAAAGATTTGACAATTTTTCGGATAAGTGCTATTATATACAAGCGTTGTTGATACGGCACCGAAGTCACACAAATGCGGGTGTAGTTCAATGGTAGAATTCCAGCCTTCCAAGCTGGTTGCGTGGGTCCGATTCCCATCACCCGCTCCACCATTTTTCGAAAGCGGGCGCAAGCAAATCCCGCCGAAGATCGGCGAAGTGTCAAGTATGCGCCTGTAGCTCAGTTGGATAGAGCAACGGCCTTCTAAGCCGTGTGTCAGGGGTTCGAATCTCTTCAGGCGCACCAAATAAATGGCGGGTGTAGCTCAGTTGGTTAGAGCGCCAGATTGTGGCCCTGGAGGTCGTGAGTTCGATTCTCGTCGCCCGCCCCATTTATTTTATTGGGGTGTCGCCAAGCGGTTAAGGCACCGGATTTTGATTCCGGCATTCGTAAGTTCAAATCTTGCCACCCCAGCCATTTTTTAATAATTCAGCGGCCCATTAGCTCAGTTGGTAGAGCACTTGATTTTTAATCAAGGTGTCCCGAGTTCGAGACTCGGATGGACCACCATCATATGCACCTTTAGCTCAGTTGGTAGAGCAAATGACTCTTAATCATTGGGCCCAGGGTTCGAGTCCCTGAAGGTGCACCATTTTTGCCTGTTTTCGTATGAAAACGGGCTTTTTTTCGCCCTTTTTCTTACTTTTTATTGGGCCTTGTGACCTTTTTAAGTGTCAGTCAAGTGTCAACTAAGTGTCAAGGTCACCGGGCCTGCTTTGTTTTTCCGTATCTGCAAACACCGCCCTCACTTTATCTGAAACGCTATCTATATATGCCGTTTGTGTGTCCGTATATGTATTTTGCGTCATTTCCAATGATGCGTGTCCCAACAAATACTGTTTGACTTTCGCAGGTATCCCTGCTTCCTCTAACCTTGTCGCATACGTATGACGAAGCGTATGCAGTGTCATTTTGATGTCAAGCCCTTTTGCTATCTTTTCCAATGCTTTTTTTGCCGCATTATATGTGCACGGAAATAAATTTTCGGTTTGTATTTCTTTCAGTTCACGACAAATATCTAAGGGAATTGGTATAATACGATTGCCCGCTTCCGATTTGGGCGTATCTTGTACTATCCTTTTCCCGTTGATAAATGCTACGTTCTTATTTATTGTAAGTTTACAATTTTCAAAATCGATATCCGCCTTGGTCAATGCAAGCGCTTCTCCTATCCTGATTCTAAAAGCTTTATCGAATTATCCCCTATTCTTGTAATAGATCTGCTTACCTTATGATAAGCAGGTCTATTTTGAATAGTTTTTCTTTTAATACAAATTCTTGATCGTTGTTTCTTTATAAGTTACACTTGATCGGACTTTTTACTGTGCTAATTTTAGATGTAGTACGAAACTTGCCGTATATCCTGCCTTTTCTATTGTATAATATTAAAAAGGAATTTATTTCCAATATCGCCCTTGGAATCTATTATTTTTTGGTTAAAGTATGACTTTTTCAAAAACGACAAAAAGCTCCTGTCTTCGTTCATCTTATTAGAAATCCCGTTTATTTTTCTCCTCCTGGTTTCAAAATCGTCCAAGAATTGTATATCCGTCAAAAATACATTCAATGCTTATTATTTCTTTTGTATGCAATTCTTAAATATTTTTCTATGCGCGAGCGTAGCGACACTATCAGAAGGAATCTATACAAAAAACTTTTTATAAAAATTCTAATTCTCAACCATGCTTATGCATAAAAACCAAATATGAAGGAAACTAATCAAAATTGTCAACCGAAAAAATCGTCAAAACATAAAACCATTCACCTTTCTGCGTATAAGCTTTGCATTTATTATCGATTACGACAATGACACCGGGCAATTTTCCAATCGTTCCTCAAACTGATTTCTTAAAAAAAGACTTTTTTAGCAAAAAACTGTATTTGTGAAATTATACACACTATACTCTATTGTATTTTTATTCGGGCTTTTTATCAAAATCCAATGTTAAATCATAGTCGCCGAGTTTATTTACCTTAAATCCGTTTTGTTTGTACTCCTCATAATCAAATGCCTCCAACTCGTCTCTTGCAAGTTTATGAAATTCGTAAAAATTATGCCACCATTCCCAACCACTTCCAAGATCATTGGCAAGGTAGGCGTCGGCTATGTCGCAAGCCGTTTGCGGCGCCACATAAAACGCACCCATCGCCAAAACATTAACTCCGTTTCCCGTAATGGCTCTCGTTGCAGCCGGAAGACTTTCCACCACACCCGCATGCACGTGCGGACATTTGCTTGCCGCGATATGTATTTCCATGCCCGTGCCGCAGAATAACAGCGCACGTTCATAATTCCCTTCCGATATTTCCGCGCCCACTCTCAAACCTACTCGATGAAACATAAGATCCGTATCGTTAGGGCTGCTGTCCTTTTTTACCCCCAAATCGAGTATCTTCCATCCCTTCTTTTCGAGATGTGCCACAACCGCCTCTTTCAACGGAAATCCCGCAAAGTCTGCGCCTACCACCAAATATTTATCTTTTACCGTTTTCATTTATCTTTACCTCCGTTTTATTATCCGAAGCAACGATTTGAAAAGACGCGTAGCGCCTTTTTTACGTCTTGTATCGCCTCATTACAGACAACCGCTTTTTGCGCTTTCGATACACTCTTTTGCCGCCGTATATCCCGCCTTGGACATATACGAATAATAATTGATTTTCGTGTACCTTTTTTATAGCATTACAGAACCCTTCCGCATACGCTGCGCCGCATTGATAGCCGCCATACCGCGAACAGGTTTTACCATGTCGGGGAAATCGATTCCGTCGTGGCCGCGAATCCATCCCACCTGGCTTTCGTGGCAGTTGAGCATTTTCAGCTTCAACTCGATATAATCAAAATATCCACATATTCCGTGGGAGTGAAATTTACCCCTGACAGCGTATCTATGTGATAGATGGGTACCAGCTTCGCCGACTTGTTCTCCTTGCCTTTATAATTGGGCAAAGTGGCCGTAAAACCGGCGTCGAATACCAAACGCGACACCGCGGTGTGCTTCGGCATATAATCGTCCGGATACGAGCCTATCGCCAATACCCACATTTTTCCCGCCTCTCCCTATTTACAAATTTTTTTCCATTTCTTTTATGTGCGACCAATCCAGCCGTTCGTAATAAAAACCCAGTTCGACATCGTATTTTTTGAACTCGCCCTCTTCCTCGATCCACTCGTAATCGCGCATTTTCCACCACACGTCCCTGTCCGTTCCGAACAGCGAATCGGAAATACGGGCAATCGCAGGCAAGGGACGGTAATTCCCTTTCAACCGCAAAATAAACCGAATAAGTTTTGACAAATTTTTCCTCGCGCCTTTCAGTCGATATACGCTACTTTCTTCCAGCCCCAAATTTTCGTGCATCCAGGCCGCGAAACGAATCGGTGGAACATACGCTCCTTTCAGCGTCTCCAAAGTCCGCGCGCAAAGGTCGAGATATTCTCCGAACCTTTCCCCGTCGGTATATTGCACCTTCGCGGCGGCGTCGTAATACCCGTAAAACTTATCCATCACGGAAACCGCTCTTAAAATATAACCGTGCGCCACCGCGGCCACCTTCAACGCATAAAAATACCCGTCGTCTTTACAGCTTTTTTCCGCTTTTTTATACAGCACAGAAATGCGCCGAACGGATTTTTCGTACTCGCCCAGCTTTCCGTCCAAATCGGTAATATTCTTGATATACACCATCAGAGGATTATCCGTATAAAACACTGATTTGCGGATAGATACGCCCTTTCTGTCGGGCGGAAAAAGGGAAAGCAGTTTTCCGTAAATATCCCCCGCCTCGTGGAAATAATCGATCAGCGCCGTATCCGTCGTGCCGTAACGCACAAACAGACTGTCTTTTTCAAATTTCTCGCGGCTGCAATTTACGATAAAGCTGTCTTTATCCGTGCCGCTCCACAGCATCGCCGCCCCCGCGGCAAAGTTGAAATAAGCCTGCTCCGCATGATATCCCATTCCGTTTATCCAGTCGCATACCAAGCCGCCCTTCACGCCGTAGTCCAACGCGTCGATAAACAATGCCCGGATATTCAGCTGCTGATCGAAAGAGGGTATGGACGTCATACAGCCGTGTACGGACGCAGCGGAAATCACGTTGAACTTCTTTTCGCTGAAAAATCGTATGGATTTTTCGCTGCCGCCCGTGTACCACCAATCGTAAACGATCGTACCATGTCTGAGATCGTCTAACAATTCAAGATTTTTCGGAAGGTATTTTTCCTCGCACTTTTCCCCGTCGTAACGGTTTTCCTCGGAAAGAGAAAGCAGTTTATCCCCCCAAATTCCCGTAATTACTCCCCTGCTTTGCAGATAATCGCGTATTTTGACGAAATAAGAGAGCAAAACGCCCGTTCTTCCCAGTCTTTCCGCCTCCGCCCTACAATATTTGTCCCCGCCGATATGCTCCACTTCGTCCCCGCCGATGTGAATGATTTCCGGCTGAAAAGCATCGATTAAATCGTCCAGTGCCCGGAATACAATCGCATTGGCACGGGGATTGTTGGGGCAAAGCGCCCTTGCCGTGGACACCTTCGCGTTCGTTTCCCCGTCCATATTTTCCTTACAGTCGTTGAGATACTGGACGGCAAGAAAGTCGGACGTATGCCCGAGAACGTTGCATGCAGGTACGATTTTGATATTATAGCCTTTGGCGAACGCGACGATTTCCCGCGCGTCCTCCGGCGTCATCATCTCTTTGCCGGAAAGAGGAGGAAGGGAGGGAAATGCGTAATCCCATTCAAGATACAGATACAAATAGTTGACGCGCAGTTTCGCCAAATCCACAATATGCTTTTTCAGCCATTTTTCGCGGTATTTTACATTGATCTGGGCATAGCAGACCTGCGTCCCGCGGTGGGCGGCCATAGGCTCGTCCTCGATATACAAGCAGGGCAGGTATGTGCCGAACTGTTTTACCAGCATATCCAAAACAATGGCGCCATATAAAAAACCCGCATAAGCGGAGGCGGATATTTCCACCCCCTTCCCATAAATTGTCAGCCTGTATCCTTCGGGCGGAAGGGCGGAGTTTTGTAAAAATTTTACTTCGCGATCCCCTTCTTCGGGGATAAAGCTTCCTATTCTGCCCTTCGGAGTTTTTACATACGGCCTCATTTGTACAAATCCGCCGTCCAGCCGCACTTTCCGCGGAAAGGGCAAAATTTTCAAATCTTGTTCCTTCATACTGTTTACTGTTCCCCGATTATTCCAAATTTTCCTCGATGGCGACGAGCGCCGGCAACCCGCCCCGGTTATAAAACTTCTCGCTGTTGTTTTTAGGCGCGCCGAACCCCATGCCCGTGCGGTAGTTATAATTTTTGTGGATGTGTCTGTGCTTCTTCCATTCTTTTTCAAACAGCGCGCGGGACTTCTCCGCAAAATTTTCGCCGCCTCGTCTCACCCCTGCTTTTTCAACGCCCTATATACGAGGGAATTCATCGGCGGCCAGATGCTTCCGCGCCAGTAATCTTGCTCCACGCACGAGGGGTGATTTTTCGCCACGGAAAGCAGTATATATTCCCCGCAAAATTCCTTTTCGTCATAAAAATGCCGCAGAATTTTTTCCGCTTGTTCCTCTTTAAGCTCGGCAAACAACGAATAAAAACAGACGGGAGTGATACAGTTAGAGAATTCGGCCTCCGCCGTGCTTACCTTTGCGGATATCCCCGTAAAATTTACCGTCCGTTCGGTATATGCACCGTCGTGGCTGCGTATTCCCGGGATGAGAGTCTCCCGCCCGTCGTCGTGTGCTTCCCCGAACGTGGCGTTACGTAAAACGGAAACGTTGTTTGGAACGGACGCGTAATCCTTAAACCCCAGCCGCAACGCAAATCCGTACGGCAAAGGATATGAGAAAGCACCCCCGCGCTGTCCCAAGACCGAAAGCCCTTGAACAGCCTTTCATTGATTTTTAGTTGTTTTCATCCTTTATTTTCCCGAAGAATAAAGTTTTCTGTTTTTCCGTCAAATTCCCAAAAGGGACGGGCGTATCCTGCGGCCGCAATCCCTTCTGGTTGATATCGCCCAAAAGGCTCCAACTTCGGTTACTTTCTCCTTTGAGATAATCGGAATCGGCCGGCTCGGAATAATTTTTTGTATAATCGGTAAAATCGATCACCCTTTCCTCCCCCGTCCGCAAATTCTTTTTGAGCGCCATGCGAAAAACATCGTTCATGTACCAGGTAATCTGCACGTCGGCAAGACTTCCGCCCTTGCCCGTACCTTTATGCACAAATCGGTAATCCAAGGCGGAATTATCTTTATTCTCGCGGCGGAAGCTCTCCCCGAGCTCCCCGATGGTAACGACCTCCGCATCGGGATATCTTTCTTTCAGCGCACTGAAAAATCCATACACGGTATCCCCGTCTATATCCATCGCGTGCGAGCCGTTTTTCTGCATCAGACAAAGCTCCCAGATGCTTGCGGCCAGCCCGAAATTGCCGTTTCTGTAATAATTTTCGCCCAGCATCTGGTCGACGGTGTCCAGCATGATCTCCGTACCCGTTTTTTCCCCGTACGGACGCAACGTCTCTATCGGGCCGCAGCCCATGCGGCTATTGTATCCCTCCGGCGTACAGCCGCAATAAGACGCGCAGATGAAATCCACAGTCCAGCCGTCGAAATTCACGCAGTCGATAAAATCTTCCGCATTTTGCGCGGGCTTGCAAAAATGCTGTTTAGACGGATAATAGGGATAGCAAATCGACCCTTCTCCGTCCTGATTGTCAACGTAATACTGGCTGAATATATTCCCCTGCGCGGCGTGGATTCCTCGGGCGGCAAGATGTTCCAGAATAGCCGCCGGCAAAAAGCCGCCGATGACGGAGCGGGGTTTATATCCCTTCCCCATCATCTTTTCAAGCAAGGCCAAAGCGTCGTCGATATGCGCTTTCGCCCTTTCCCTGGGTACGTATGCGCCGATAAAATACCCGCCTGCCACATAGGTGATATCGTCCCCGTACTTTTGCGCATATTCCCTTGCCAACCGGCGCAATTCTCTGTAATTCCCGCTTGCGTCGGCAAGCGCTGAATGGCTGAACGCGATGGTTATCCTCGCTTCGGGTATCGCCTTTGCAATCGCTTCTCGAAATTTTTTAAGATTTTCCGGGGTGTTTTCCGTACTTTCGTCAAAGCCGAGATAGGCGGCGGGCGCAACTTCTATCTGGTTCAGCCTGACTACGATCGTAAAACAATAATATCTACCCTGCAAGGCCATCGTCATTCCCCTTTTATGTCTTTTACAAATGTTTCCAGTGTGTCGGAGTCTAAATCCAGCTCGTGCTTGCCCTTAAACTCTTTGAAAGTCAGTTTGTCGGCATTGCCCGTCTTTGCCGCATAAGCTTCCAGCCTCAGCCGCTCCTGTCTGCCGTCCGAGGCGGGGAAGGCCTCGTCCTCGTCCGCCACCTCGATATACAGCCTTCGGGGAAACACCAAAGACGCCGTTTCCGTATCGAAAAAGGTACGTTCGGCATTGAAATAGGTCCAGTCGCACCAGTTATGTTTTTTCCTGTCGCTGAACCAGCAAGAAGAATATGTGGCGTATATGCGGGTATCCAGCGCCCCGAAATGCAAAGCGTACATTCCTCCGTACGAAAGTCCTATCACGCCCAGCCTTTGCGTATCCGTGGCAGGGTCGTTCTCCCACCAGTCCAGCAGCCTTTTCAGACACTGCACCTCAAACGCGGTGATACTGCCGCCCTGCTGTATCAACCGACGGTTCAACCATTCCCTGTCGTACCCGCTGCCGTAAACAGCGCTGTTCCAAAGAAGCAGCTGCGGGGCAAACACCTTGACGCCCGGCTTCAGCACGCGCAACACCATACGATTATAATTGCTGCTGGGCATAAATAAATCGCCTACGATTTCGGACGAGCCGCCACCGCCGTGCAACGCAATCACCAGTTTTTCCCTTTCAGATATCTTTTCCGCATTCTCGTAAAGAATACCGCTGAAAGGAATTTTTTCGTCCAGTAAAAAGGTATATCTGACGGCGCGGTAACGGCTGTCCGTCAACAGCGTTTCTTTTGAAATCAGACGGGTATCCAGCCATTTTTCGCCGAGCGGCCGGCCCAACATCTGTTCCAGCCTCCTCCGCCTTTCCCTTTCGGGAAGGGATAAAATTTTCTCCCTATCGGCCCGGCACCCTTCCTCCCGGTCGTTTACATACGCCGAAACGGCGGCCGCATACGCCGTCCGGGAGGAGATATCCCGTACGGAAAACGCCTCGCCGACGGGCTTTTCCCTTTCCCCGCACAACCCGAAAATACGGTAATAATAAACGGGTAGCGCGCTCCACCCGTGACAGAGGGAACCGGCATTATGGAAATCCGCCTCTCCTTTAATGGTTTCCCAAAAAGAAGTTGCGCCGTTATCCAGCATATAACCGTATGTTTCGTCTATGTCCTTGAGTATGGCGGGAACGTATTTTTCCCTGTCCGTTTTCAAAAGGGCGTCGTAGCGGAATATGCTCATGGACAGAGTATTTCTCACCCAGCCGTCATAGCCGACAGCCAATTTTTCGACGATGGCTTTCGCTTCTTCGTCCGAACAGGCTTCCGCCAGGACGCAAAGCGCGTTGGAAAGCTCGCTGTATTCCTCCCTGTCCGAATATGTTCTGAACAGCCCGGTTTCGGGAGAATAGAATTTTTCTTTCAGGCTTTTGTTGAGTTTTATGCGGATATCCTGATAATAAATCGCCTTGTCGTATTCCCCTGTCACAGAGAAAAGTTTTGCCGTATTATCCAGGGCTATCGATAAAAAGGCATTGATGAGCGAATCGTATTCGTTTCGATATTTTTTACTGCCGTCCAACTCGAAAAACGCTCCGTCGAGCGCGCCCGCCCACTCGTAAAAATGCCATATCCCCTCCTCGCTTACCGTCTTGAACAACCCGTCGCCGTCCAAACGGGAAAGGAAAAATCCCAGCATCTTTTCGATGACAGGCAGCATTTCCTTCGCCAACGCGCAGTCTTTCGCAAACTGCGTATATTCCAAAACTACCGTCGTGAACGCGAGAGAAAAGGAAGGAATGGTAATAGGCACTTCTGCGGGAAAACACAGCTCGAAGAGGCCGTTCTCCTTTTGCCCCGCCGCCATCAGCCGTATAGCGGACAACGCGCATTCCGGATTGTCGAAGGCGTAATATCCGCACAGCATCTGGCTGCGCGTATCCATGATATACATGGACTGTTCCCGCCATGGGCAATCCTCATAATGCTCGTGCAGGCAAAGCTCCAGAGTTCTCAACGCCGTTTCGTAAATTTTACGACGCCGTTCGTTTTCTATTTTATACGGCCTTACCGTCAAAGGATAAAATACTTCCCTAAGGCCGATATATTCTATTTCCGCCTCCCCGAAAACCTGCAAATACCTGCACCCAAAACGGCGGAAGGCACCCGTAAAAGCCGTGTATTTCCCGTTGCCTATCAGCTCCGCCGTAAAATCCCTGCCGTCGATAAAGGCGCGAACCCCACCGTCCGCAATATGCTCGCCGAAAGCGACGGCAACGCGTTCGCCCGCCTCCGCCTTGAATTTTATTTCCAAAAAACCGCAGCTTTCCCTGCCGAGGTCGTATAATTTTTTCTCCTTGTCGATAAGGGCCGCGGAAACAAATTCGCCCAGTTGCAATTTGGCGTTGGGACGCTTGACAAGATTTTTTCCAAATTCTTCCGCCCTCTTCGCGCCCTTCCATTCGTATAGAGCGGATCGGGTATCATAGACGTAGGAAAAACCCAGCTGACCTGTAATTACTTTATTGACGTGGCTGACATATCCGTTTGCATACGCCGAACGGGTGCCTTCGTCCGAAAAACAAAGAATTTCCCCGTCCTCGTCCTCGACCTCGTAGCTTAACCCCGCGCCGAAATCTTTGCAGGTGGAAAAGCTTCTGCCCACGTACCAGCCGACGACGAAAAGTTTGTTTTCTCCTTTTTCCAGAAATGGAGTGATCTCCGTTTCGTCGTATATTTTATAATGGGCAAAATCCGCATACTGACCGAACGAGACAAACCTGCCGTTGATATACGCGTTATAATCGCCCGCAACGGAAATTTTCAGTTTCAGACGGGTTTTTCCGTCCCAGTAAAACCCGTCGTCAAACGCCGCATATTCGTCCGATTCCGCCTTTTTATCCAGCCATATCCATTCCGCTTTTTTCATCTTCAAACCTCGTTTATCTCCTCTATCCGTCCCTCGTCCATGGATTTGTCCGCTTTATACACGCAAAGATGACCGTAAATGCTGTCCTGAATTTTCGTACAGGACACGCTGGGGCGTTCCTTTCTGATCATGCGGATAAAGTCACGGATTATCCCTTCGTCGCCGCCCGCGTGGTGGTCGTTTTCCGGGATATCCTTGCGTACATCGACGCTCCTTTCCGTATAGTCCGCATTGGCGAAATCGTATTTCCTGACATGAAAAACGCACGTTTCTATCATACCTTCGATCTCCCCTTCCGTACCCGTCACACGGATGGTGCGGCAAGGCCGGACAGAGCCTTGAATCATACTGTGCGTAGCCGTACTGCCGTCGGAAAACTGCAGGATAACCGCCTGATGATCGACCAGATCCGACTGCACCTTAAAGGCGCATTCGCCGTGCGGATTGAAAGTTTTCAGCGACTGCGTCTTTTCCTCGCGCGTCGCCTCCTCGTACGGTTTGCCCAAACATTGCCAGGAATACCAGGGGAATCTGTCGTTGTCCACGTAAATGGATTTTGCGGAATAACGGCAATCGTTTACGTGCGGACAGTCCACCAAGCACCTCGTCCCCGCCCCGTCGGGATCGCCCTTTGCAAAGGCTTCGCAAAGGTTATAAAAATCTATGTAATCGAAATCGGCCGCTTCGGGATCCTTTATCGTCCGATGATTTTCGTCGGCATATCTGTTGGAAGGGATATAATCCTTTACCTTCTCATACCAATCGCGGCGATAATACATCGCGTGTTCGGATACTACCGTTCCCTTTGCATCCTCGTCGAGGATCAGCGGCAAGCCATACCAGGCTCCGCCGAGATAGTCCTTCATTTCCTCCGAATATTTCGCAAACTGCGCCGTCAAATTGGGGTACTTATCCAGCTGCGTCCCGAAATCATATAAATATTTTTCTTTCAGCCAGGTGGAATAGCTGGGATCTTTCGCGTCGTGAAAAAACAGGTCGGGAACGTCCCCCACCGCTATATTTCTGTTGAGTGTTTCCAGCCAGGTAGTCGCCGTCCCCGTGATAAATTTGAAATCCACCTGAAATTTATTCTCGATATAATCCACGATCAGCTTTGTATCGTTGGTCATCGCCTGCAGCGTGTCGATATCGACGCCGTAATATTCGAGAATCAGCCGGTTGTCGGCTGTATAAGAGTCCTTTTTTATTACGTTTGCTCCCTTTCCGCACGCCGAAAACGAACACGTGCCCGCCAATACGATTGCCCCCAACGCCGCAGCCGCAATATGTCTGAGTTTTTTCATTTTCAATCTCCTGTTTTTACTTTTTTTCAAATTAACCTTTTACCGCTCCTACGAGAACGCCCTTAACGAAATGCTTCTGAAAAAACGGATAAATCATCATAATGGGAAACACCGCCACGACGATTGCGGCGTTTTGCACGCTTTTACCGATAATCTGCGTCGTTTGTCCGTTTCCGATGCTTTTCCCCGAGCTGCGCTCTATAATATTCTGCAAGGCATAGGCGAGAGGCCGTTTATCCGCAACCTGAATAAACAGAAGGGCAGTGTACCAGTCGTTCCATTTTCCGACGGCGATAAACAATGCGATTGTGGCGAGCACCGCCCCCGAGAGCGGCAGAACGATAGAAAAAAACACCTTAAAATCGGACGCGCCGTCTATTTTTGCCGCCTCCTCCAATTCGGCGGGAAGCCCTTGAAAGAAAGCGCGCACCACCAGCATATTGAACACGCTCAAAAACGACGGAATAATCATAACGGATAAAGTGTCGGACAGTCCCAGAAATTTCACCACCGTATAATACGGAACCATTCCCCCGCCGAAATACATGGTGATGATAAAAAACACAAAGAAAAAGTTTTTCCCCGGCAACGTTTTACGCGTCAGCGCATACGCGGTCATCGCCGTAATAGCCAGCTGATATACGGTGGTCAACACTGTAATGATTACAGAATTGAAAAACGCACGTCCAAACCGATAGGAAACATCGGTGAAAATAATTTCGTATGCCTCGAAATGAAATTGCGTCGGCCAAAAACTGAACCGATGCCGATTGATTTCCAGATCCGTCATAAAGGATTTCACCAAAATATCCCAGAACGGATACAGCATAGTAAACGAAATTACAATCAAAAGAAGGATATTTGCCGCATAAAGAAATCTCTCGCTTACCGGCGCTTTTATTTTATTCGCTTTTTTCATGTCCACCTTCAATATAGCCCCTCGCCGCCGCAGAGTTTTATAATCTTATTTGCCGTAAGCATGATCGTTACATTGATGATATTTGCGAATATGGATACCGCCGTCCCCAAGGAAAACAATCCGTTTCCGATTCCGTAACGGTAGGTAAACGTATCCAAAACGTCCGCAACGTTATACACTTGCTCGTTATACAAATTATAAATCTGGTCGAATCCGCCGCTCACCATTCCGCCGATACGGAGAATAAGCATTACATTGACCGTAGGCATCAACATGCGGAGCGTTATGTAAAAAAACTGCTGAAAAATGCTTGCTCCGTCTATTTTAGCCGCCTCGTAATATTCTGCGGAAATGCCGGACAGCGCGGCGAGATAAATAATGGCGCCCCAGCCCGTCTCCTTCCAGATATCGGTAATGACGAGCATGGAAAGAAATGCGGAGGGAGAACTGAGAACGTCCACTTTTTTTCCGGTTAAAAATCTTATAAGATTCGTAACGGCGCCCGATTCAAAATCCACCAGGGAAAAAACCAATCCCGCAACGACGACCCACGAGACAAAATGCGGCATATATACAAGCGTCTGAAAGGTTTTTTTCAAGCGGGTGTTTCTCACCGCGTTGAGCATAAGCGCCAATAAGACGGGGGGCGACAAAGCCGAACGCAAGCTTCAAAACGTTGATAACCACGGTATTTTTCAAAGCAATCCAAAACTTATCCAAAGCAAAAAGCGCTTCAAAATTTTTGAACAGCGGATCGCACCAGGGGCTTCCGAAAATCCCTTTCCGAAAAGAAAAATCCTTAAACGCCAGCGTGATTCCGTACATGGGTACGTAACAGAAAATAATCGTCAAAACAATTCCGGGTAAAAGCATACAATAAAAAGCTTTATGCTCCCAGATTCTTTCCCATAAATTTTTATTTATTTTTCATCCGATCTTTTTATTTATCATCGAAAATTATCCCTTTCTTTTATCCAAAATCGTTATAATATAGCAGCCCCTCTTTAAATAAGTCGCAAAAATATCCGTAAATGCTTCGCGCCCCGTATTTTCGCTTTTATGATAACACAACCTACGTTATGTTTGTATAAGGTACGGAAACGCCCATAAATACTTCGTGCTTCCGCATTTCCGCTTTTATTATAGCATTCGCGGGAGCTTTATGGAATGCACTAAATTTATGGAAGTTTGTCGTTTTATTTATTCTTCTTTTTACACACGTTTTCACGAAATTTTTTCGGGGAATATCCCGTATATTTCTTAAATATTTTGCTGAAATGAAAATAATCGTCATACCCTACCGAAGCCGCGATCTGACTGAAAGAAAGCTCTCCCGCAAGAATATATTTCTTTGCCGTTTCTATGCGCAGATTTACCACATAGCCCGCAAATGTTACCCCCATATATTTTTTGAAAAGCTGACTTAACCAGGACGCATTATAGGCGTATTTTTCCGCATATGCCGCGAGGGAGGATTTCCTTGCCAGATCTGCTTTCACATCGTTTACGATCTCCGCAATCACCTTATTGGGAATTTCGTTTTCGCTTTCCTCCTCCGCCTGCCGAATCAGATCCGCCGCCATTTCCCGTAAAGAAGCATACTTTTCCGTAATCACCGACATCTCTGTGGAATCCTTGATTTTTCCTGAAAAATCGTAGATTTTACGGATGCAGGAAAAATAAAATTCTCCGGCGACGTCCACAGTGGCATCCCATTTCCGGATTTTGCCTTCCAAGGCCTTCAACAAATATAAAAATTCGCTTCCCGTCTCCGCCTGCTCCAGCTCCATGCGCAGCTGTTCCGCTTCTTTGAAGTAGGCAACGTTTTCCTCATATGTTTTTACGCCGTACCGACCGTTAATAAAATGTTGACGAGAAGCATATTTTGCCTGTTTGATACTCCGCCGCAGGGCCTGTTCGTCGGCGATATCTTTTATGGGCGCACTTATTCCGATTCCAAAATTCTCCCGTTGTGCCCTTGCCTGAAAATATTCCGAAAACGCCTCTTTCCGAAGCTCGGTTACAGCGTAAATTTGCTCTTCCCTGCTTTGATACAAGGAATAAGCCTCTTTGCAAAAAGCGGCGGGATCAGCCTCTGTATTTCCCGACAAACCGATAATCGTAACGGGCGTATTTTTAGGCTCTATCCCGAGAGCGTAAAACGCCTCCGTATAATTTTTCATCGTGCCCAGAAAAAAAGAATCGAAAATTTCATTTTTATCTTTTCCGAGCTTTTCTTTCACCTTAACGATGATATCGACGATTTCCTCCTCCTGAACCGGCTTAAGCAAATAACCGACCGCACGCAGCCCGATGGCGGTCTTTGCAAAGTCAAAATTGTCGTGTGCCGGAACGAAACAAAAATAGGTATAAGGCAGCTGATCGGTCAACCGTTTGACCAATTTCAATCCGTCGGTACCCGGCATGCAGATATCTGTAAAAACAATGTTCGGGCGAAGCCGTAATATTTCTTTTTCCGCCGTTTCGGGAAAAACGGTATAACCGCAGATTTCAAAGCCGTATTTTTGCCAGTTTATCATACAGGCAAGTTCGTCCAGCACCCATTTTTCGTCATCTACAAGATACACTTTATACATTTTCTTTGTCCGCCAAATTCACAATCACCGCGGTGAATTTTCCCTTTGTCCCGAAAATTCTGATACGGCAGTTTTCCGAGCACAAAAGCCTCAGCCTGCGCTGCACATTAATGAGAGCAAGTCCGTTATGGCTTTCATTGCCGTCCGCGACGTCGTTTCTCAAATTTTCGTTGACCTGCGCTCGTCTTTCCGCGCTTATACCGAGGCCGTTATCGAAAACACCTATCAGAATTCCGCCGCTGCGCCGTTTGACCGACACCTTGATGATTCCGTCCTCACCGATCGAGCCGTGACTGAACGAATTTTCTATAATCGGCTGTAAAACCATTTTCGGAATGGCTGCGTCTTCCGTGCCATCTTCCAGCTCTACGACAAATTGAAAGTTTCCGTAGCGGGAGCGCTGTATTTCTATATACGACCTCAACATTTTCAATTCGCTCTTTATCGTCAGGCTGTCGTCCTGATTCAGCGAATATCTCAAAAACACACTGATATCCGTAATGCTCTTGACAGCCTTTTCCCTTTCCCCGCTGTTAATCATCGCCCTGACCATATTCAAAGAGTTAAACAAAAAATGTTTATTGATTTGAGAGTAGAGCGCCCGCAGCTCAAACGTCGTATTTTCCATCTGTAAATCAAAGCTCTTTTTTTGCTCTTCAAACATCTTTTTGTTGACTTCTTCAAGCTTACGCATCATTAAATTGTAGCTTTCCGCCACTTCGTTCAGCTTTTCGTCTTCCGTCATCTCCATCTGTATTTTTCCGCCGCTTTTTTCCGCACGATTGAACGTTTCTATAAAATACCTGTACGATTTTGTCGTATAAGAATTGATCAGATAGGAAAAGACGACGCACATGATCATGGCGATCGGGCCGATCCCGGCAATACTCACCACCGCCGTTTCAAGCGAGTCCCCGAGCGCCCCCGTCTGATAGCCTACGATTTTCCAATTTTCGTTTTGTAAATCGACCGAATACGTATCGCTTTTTTCCAAAGCGAAGCAGTCTCCCGAAGAGACGATTTTTATTTCTCCGTATCTCGCTTCAAAACCGAAATTTTCGGCAAAAGCGCCCAAATTGATTTCGCTTAAAAAGGAACTCTTCCCGACGGAAAACATTCCCAGCCCCATTTTTTTATAAAAAGCGGAAGTCGGACGCATGTCCAATATCGTCCGACAAAGGATAAACTCTTCACGATTGTTATCCTTAGCTAAATCGATTACGACAAGCTTCGCATTTGGAATATCCCGCATATAAGGGTCCAGAAAAGACAGATCGTCGTTTCCCGCCCCGTCCTCGTCGTAACGAATTGTGCGCTTTCCGAAGCGCAGAGCGTTCGAATAGTCGTAATTTTCTCCGTCTGAAGGAATATACGCCACCTCGTTGATAATGGAAGTCAGAGACGAATATGCGGAAAACACGGAGGAAATTTTGGCGTAACTCTCGTCGGAGTGCTTCTGCTGATATTCCTCGGCGGCATTCTGAAACTCCTGTCCGAGAAAAAGCGTACTGCTAATTCTGTCGAGTAATGTCAAAATAGTATCCGTATTTTCCGCAGTCTTTTTGCTGGCCGTCAGTAAATTCTCCCGATTTCTCGTTTTCAGACTGTCATATTTCACTCCAAACACAATTAAACTGCCGAGAAAGATAACGGCTACGATCAAAATAATGTTGTAAAGAATCATTCTTTTTACGACGTTATACTGTTTTTTCACTTTCACCTGTGTGTTTTCCGACTTATCTTTTTTCATGTCTCCCGCGACGGGAGCCGCATCCCCTTCCCGATTTTTTCGTCAAAATCATACCGCCCGCGAGAAAAACCAAGGCAGCCGCGGCGCCCGCCGTTACAGATCCCTTACATCCTTTTTTACAACCTTTGTCAGCCTGATCCGCGCCGTCCTTGACGGTAATTTCGGGATTCTTCATGGGTTCGGCGGCGGGCGAGAGAACAAATTTGGGAGAAAAATTCAATTCGTCCATCGTATCGTTTCCGTTGCTGTTTACCCGAATGGTCAACGTATCTCCCGCCCGTACGCCAAACGTGAGCGGCGCCCAATCGAAAACCCCTTTATTATCTCGCGTCGGCGCATACGTCTGCCAGGATTTATCCGTCGGCCAGACGCGTTCGCCGTTGAGTTCCAGCCTTATACGGACGCCGTCGCAGGAGGACAGCGCCTGTTCCGTAGCCGTGTTTACCTGATCAAAATAATTATAGAGGGCAATATCTCCGCCGCGGTATAAATTTCCCGTTTCTATCTTAACATTTCCCGTAACAGGCGCTTTGTAAACCATAGCCGCGTCCGTGCCGTAAGAGGCGTTGAGACTGTTGTAGTTGGCCGTGGCAACCGCTCCGAACAGTGAAGAACAATAGGCGCTGTTGGCCCAATCCGTCTTATCCATCAATTTTTTTACAGCTTTTTCGTAAAGTCCTTCATTTACGTCATAATACCAATAAGAAAGGGAATTTGCAGCGGAATTTTTATTATCCACGTTAAATTTATCCATAGTATTATAAACGTAGGGCATATCGTCTTTCACTGCGAAGGTATTCACGCTGAACACCGCGTCAAAAAGAGAGTTGTTGCCGAAAATTTCCCCGCTTGAATCCATCGTACTGAAAATAAGCTGAACCTCATCGTATTGCCGCACAAAAATCCCGGAAATATCTTTCGACGTCTGCCGGGGAATCAAATCGCCCTCGGCGAAACTCTGCCCCGCCCCGGCCGGATTTTCACACGGGGTGACTTCCTTATATTTATTTGTCAAAGAATCTTCATCCCAGCCGCCGTCTTCAGGATAGACCTGCAAGCCGTTGACCTCCACTTTGAATTTATATCCGTCGAATGTACGGCCAAATTGATTTCCATCTACTTCATACGGCTTTTTCTCCAGCAATTCAAGATTATTGGGATATCCCCAGATGTTATATTCTACAAATAAATCGCTGATCGTCACTTTGCCCGCATACGGTGAAACAAAGGCGAGAATCAGACCGTGTTCGTTTCCCCCGTTGCTGTTGATGCTGGCAATCCCGCCCTCTTTGCTGAAGCCGGTAAAAGTTCCTTCTTCGTATATGTAACCTTTTGCCCATGACTCACTTTTGTAGGAAGTCATCAATTTTATCGGCAGCCGCTGAGAAGACGGCTGTCCGAATTCCGAACCGGTGGAAATATAGCTTTTATACAAAAAGGGGTAGGTTGCTTCGTCGCTGTCACCGAAAACAGCTTCGTTGATCGGATTACCGTCCTCGTCAAAACGATATTTTTCCGTATGCCTGTAAGAATGTACCGACTCACCGGCTGCCCGTTCCGTTTCTGCTGCGGAAGTTGTTATTGAACAAATTTGCCATGAAAAACACACCGTCACGGCAAACACAGCAACGACTGCGGCTACTTTCATCTTTTTTTTCACTGTTTTTCCCTCCATTTTGTTTTTTATTTATAGAAAATTGTCATGATTATATCAATTACTGAGCCGAATGTCAATACCGTCCCTCATTTCAGCAATAATAACACAGGTTTTTCCTCTTCTTTATCATCAAAATCCCCCTTTTGATTCATCCGACTTCTCCTTTTTGGAACAGTCCACTATAATTTCCCGTACCGGTTTTATTATAACATCCGAAATTTGTTCTTTCAATGTGTTTTTTATTTGTATCTTTGGACTTTTTCTTGCTCTTGTTTTTGGGAAATTGGCGCAAGCTCAAATTTTTATCATTTATTATTGTTAAATAAAAGCGAACGGAAAACTTTCTAATCATAACCACCAGTAAACTGGTGGTTTGCATAACCCCTAAAAGGGGATAATAC
>ERZ506905.65-NODE-65-length-77322-cov-9.36225_pt1 | contig 77322 bp, 53 predicted proteins | sample MGYA00513175_ERZ506905 | MGnify/ENA metagenome assembly ERZ506905
ATAAGCTGGCGATAGACGAGCTGGAAGCTTTCGATTACGAAGCTTATAAAAAGAACGGATTTAAGGTAAAGCATCTCGGGGACTACGAGCTCACTTTGGAGACAAAGCCCGAATAACGGCTAAGGCGTACGTATATTTCGTAAAGCCGAAATTTATTCGAGCAAAGTCAAAGCTTTCCGAGGCCATATACTCGTTCGATAAAATTGAATGTCGGAAAACGGACAAGAAAGTAATTTTTTATTGATATTAAAAACGGCGGAACATTGCCGAAAGCCTTACGGCAAAAGGGATAGAGGATTTTTAATTTTAGCTCGGTTCCTTTTGGATGCACAAAAAAAGCGGATTATCGAATAGAAACTCGGTAATCTGCTTTTTTTTGTGCCTGTTTTTACATGGAAAACGTATATGACTTTTGACTTAATCGATAATAGGTCGCTAATTGGCGGGGGTGATGAAAGTCGTTGTAAAATCAGGAAAAATAAAGGCCGCAACCGAGAATGTACGGTAGCGAAGGTATGACGGAGATAATATGGAGTGACGTCATCATCGTCCATAAGGGGGAATTTATAAGGAACATTTTTTATTATTAATTTCCAAATAAATAATTTTTGTGAAAAATAAGAAAAAGGTGGATTATTCGGCAAATTTTCTGTTTGACTATTGACGCTTCAAAGGGTAGATGTTAAAATATATTCATATAGACGAGGAACTCTTTGGCGTTGTCTATTCAGAACAGACAAAGTATATTTACGGCAAAAGGTTGTAATATACTTAAAAATACAGCTACGGTACAAGGTGGAAAAGGGAAATTATGAATATATCCATAGAATCTTTATCTGAAGAAAAATGTACGTTAGATATTGTAAAGGTAGGCTCTGAACATTGTTCCCCGAAAAAAGGGGTGGTCGATAGGGTAAGGCCGAATTATTCTCTTCATTTTGTTCTTTTCGGTAAAGGAACGTTGATCGCAGATGATAAAACATATACCGTAAACAGAGGAGAGGCTTTTCTGCTGTATGAGGGAGAACATTACAATTATTATCCCGACCCCAGAGATCCCTGGTCGTATATGTGGGTAGAGGTTAAGGGAAAAAATCTCGATAAAATATTTTCTTTTTGCGGATTCAGAAAAGACAACTGCTGTATGTATCTTAACGAGTTTGACGGCTACGTGTCTTTGATGCAGGAGCTGCTCGCCGCATTCGACGCGAGCGAAACGCAAAAATTGAAAGGCGCCGCTTATTTTTTACTGTTGCTCAGCCGTTTTATCGAACGGGAAAACGAGAAGCAACACTTTTCGAAAGATATAAGAAAAAAACGGATGCTGAGGGATATTCTGATTTATATAAACAACAATTTCTATATGGATCTGTCGAATGAAACGCTTGCGCGAGAAAGCGGCATTTCGGTGCGTACGCTGACGTCACTCTTTATGGAGGTGTTGAACATGACTCCCGTACAGTATATCACTTCTTACCGCATTTCCATCGCGTGCGAGCGGTTTCAGACGACGGAGATGAACGTAGGAGAAGTATCGCGTTGGGCGGGGTACGAAGACGAAAAATATTTTTCGAGGATATTCAAAAAGGAGAAAGGGATGACGCCGCAGGAGTATCGGAAAAATCAGCAGAAAGAAGATCCGTTTGGATGGCTGAAGGATAGAAACATCGATTTCAGATGAAAAATAAAAGGTAAAATCCGAAACCTATAAGAAACATAAGGAGTAAATTATGAGGAAATTAACAAAGGTATTGTCTGTAACAATGGGGATAGCCATGAGCGCGGTAATGGTCGGAACGGCGGCGGGTTGCGGCGGAGGCGGCGGTTCGGGCGAAATCAAGTTTTGGTATAGCGCCTCTATTTCCGATAATAAGATCATCAGAGAAATGGTGGACGCTTACAACAAGGGGCAAGGCGTTGAGGACGGAGTGACGGTAAAACCCGATAACCGTCAGCAGATTGACAGATCGAGCCTATTCGTCGATGCCCCGAACGTTTTGATGTTCAGCGATAAAGAATTTAAGGGCTATGCCGTAGAGGGATTATATCAGGATATGACCGATTACTATAACGAAATGCCCGGAAAGTATAAGGAAGAAGATGTTCCGAAAACACTTACCGAACGTTTTCGTATCGATACCGCGAATAATGCCGACGGAAAACGCATGGCGGGTAAAGACGCGGCGATTCAGGGCGTCCCGTTCGGGAATACGCCCATGATCTATTATTATTCCAAACCGGCATTTGCTTCGCAAAAGATTAACATTATCTCCTGTGAGGAAGAAAAGCTTTCGCAGGAATATCCGAAGGTTCGCCCGCATGGCTATGCCGAATATCTGGAGGCGCCTTATGAGGGCGCGGAGAAATCCGCGAATTTGGCAGGGGAAGAGGTTTATAAAGTATTCAATAACCGTATCCCTATGAACTGGGAGGAATTCCGTTATCTTTCCAAGTGTTTTACGGACGACTACAATCCCGGCTCCACGACGGAAACGGGAAGCGGAACGCACTGGTGGTTTTCCTACGGCTGGTCGGTCGGCGGCGATTGCGTCGGCTATAACGAGGCGGAGAAAAAATATGAATTTACTGTTGCGGACGCTTCAAAAAATTATCTCGTCGTTGCAGCGGAGGGCGTCACTGTAGGAGAAACGTCCTATGCGGCGGGCGAAATTGTACGCTACGCGGACAAATCGAGGATTACGGATAAGTCGGGGTTATACGAAATTCCTTCTCAACGGGAAGCATTGGAGGAATTTGTACGGTTAACGACTCCGCCCGATGCGGATAAGGGCGAGGACGGCGGATATGGCGTGGGCGTCTATTCGGAGGAGAACCTCGCGGGCAGTCTTTCCAAAGGAAAAGTTGCGCTGCTTGCCAGCGACGGCTCGCAGGTTACCTCTCTCAACGTGGGGTATAAACAAAATTACGACTTTGCTCCGACTACGCAATATCGCGAATACGAGGACGGCAGCGTCTATTATAAGGGCGAGGAAACGTTTGCAAACGAACACTTAAAAGTAATCGGAAAAACTTACGACGGAAAAGAATATACGGGCGAATTGAAAAAATCGACGGACGGCGTTGCAATCGTCGGACGGCAGGCGGCGTTTTCGAGCGCAAACGCGCTGGTCATTTCCAAGCGTTCCGATTCCGCAAAATACGAAGCCGCATGGAAATTTATACGCTGGGCGGCGGGGCCCGAAGGACAGGCGATCTATGCAAAGACGGGGCAGGTTCCAAATCAGACTTCGATTGCAACGAGCGATACGTACCTTTCCGCGGTGGACGCAACCAAGAACTACTGGGCGTTTGCAGATGGTTCGTCGCACGGTGAAATCGGCGACTGGGCGTATTTCGTCAACGGCGATTGGGTGGAGGATTGGTCGGGGCTCTTTAACAATCAGCTCAGGGCAGGTTATACGACGATAGAAGGTTTTTTAGCCGCCAAACAATCCGCCGCAAACGAGGCGATCGGAAACGTAGATATTTATTTGAACGGGAGAGGCTGATATGGAAGAGTTGATCTCTTACGCCCAAAGCGGTACGGAAAACGGAACGGGTAGCAAAAGGCCGAAAAAAAAGTTTAACCGCACCTATCTCTTTTGTTGGATCGGCGTGGGGATTCCTTTGCTGGGATTTTTGATATTCAGCGGTTTTCCGATTATCGTTTCAATCATGGCAATGTTTTCCGAAATGGAGTACAACCAGCTCGATACGATGAAGTGGAATAATTTTGCGAACTTTGCGAAAATGTTTTCCGACGCGAAATTGCTGCAAGCGTTAAAGGTAACCATAATTCTTACGTGCGCGCAGTTCGTTTCCCTGGCAATCGCGCTTTTAATGGCGGCCTTTCTAAGTCAGAACGTGAAGGGAACGCGTCTCTTCCAGACGCTGTATTTTGTTCCTTATATCTGTTCAACTGTCGCCGTTTCTATTATGTGGAACAATATTTTCGGGATGGAAGGCGTTATCAATGCGATATTGGGTACGGATATCAATTGGCTTATCAATCTCGAAAATCCTTCGACTTTGACGGCTGCTATTTTTATTTCGATTGTATGGCAGGCGCCCGGGTACGGCATCGTGATGTACTGTTCGTCGTTTAAGGCAATCAGCCCTTCGCTGTACGAAGCGGCGGAACTGGACGGCGCGAATGCGATTCAAAAATTTCGTTATATTACTTTGCCGGGAATTTCCTCGATTACGTTTTTCCTGTTGCTGGCGGGAATTCTGGCGGGACTTACAACCTTTGACGCGGCAAAAATCATGGCGCCGCCCGACTGGGACGGAAATGCGGGATTAAACAACGCCGGCTTGACGGTTATGTATTATATCTATATCGAAGGGGTGCAATTCTCCAATATGGGGTATGCTTCGGTTATGAGCTGGCTGCTGTTTATTATCATGATGGTGCCTTCCGTATTCCTTATCAAAAAAAGAATCCTGGAGGCGGAGGATAAATAAAATGATTGAAAACGTCGAAAGCGTTATCGAAAACGCGGCTCCTTCGCGGCAAAAGCATAAACCTAAGCTTCGCGCCGCAACGGGCGCAGCCTACGTGATGTTGGCGTTGTATCTGATACTTATCTTCGCGCCCTTCGTCATTATCGTGTTTACCTCGTTCACTTCCGATTACGAGCTTACAAACAGAGGCGGCTTTGCGCTTTTCCCTAAGGAATGGTCGGTGGAAGGGTACGAGCTGGTGTTCAAGTTCGATCCTAACATTATAAACGGCATACCCTCGCTGCTCGTCGGCTTCTTTAACACGATGTGGCAGATGCTGATCCCCACGCTTGGCGGACTTTTCACTTCGGCGTTGGCTGCGTTTATCTATTCAAAGTTTCGTTTTCCCGGAAGAAAGCTGCTGTTTCTCATAACAGTGCTTACGATGATGCTTCCCATGGGCGCATTTGGATTTGTGAGTTATCTGTTCTACATGAAGATAGGCTGGGTCGGCGGTGCGAGAGGAATTTTACCGTTAATTATTCCGGGATTGTTCGGCAGCGCAAGCATGGTGTTTTTCTTAAGAGCGTATTTCGACAGCGCGCTTGCAAACGAGGTTCTCGAGGCTGCCAGGATGGACGGCGCAGGAAATTTTAGAAGCTTCTTTTATATCGTAATTCCGCTTGCCAAACCTGCACTTATCGCGCAGTTCCTTTTCGGCTTTGTCGGCGGCTATAACAGTTACGGCGGAGCGTTGATGTACTTATATAACACCAAGGAATTATGGAATTTACAGCTTGCGCTTTCCGAACTCGTCCTTACTCTTTCACGGGAAGGCGGCGGATACGGAAACGCACAGTGCGCTTCGGCGCTCGTTGCCATCATACCCTTGCTGCTTCTTTACGTATGCGTGCAGAAATACTTTATCGAGGGGATTAACATCGGCGGAGGAAAGGAATAATGAATAATCAAGCGACAAGCTCTTGCGTGGTAATGTATTGCGGATATACCGCAGTGAAAGATTGAGGAGGAAACTATGAAAAAACTGCAAGCGGTTACATTGCTGCTGACGGCATGTCTTGCGTGCACACCTCTGGCGGCGTGCGGAGATAGCGCGGAAACCGTAAACAAAATCGCCTACGAATTGCCCTATTACGACGGCACTTACAGACAGGAGCTGGACGATATGGATAAACCGCAGTATAATAAAGAGCTTTGGCGCAGGGGAGAGCTTTCTATCGACGGCGCCGATCCGCTCGTTTTGGACGATACGGCGAATACGGGTTATTATTACGCCTACGTTACAGGTTTTTCCTATTACTATTCGGAAAATCTTGAAGACTGGATTCCCGGCGGCGGGTTTATGTCGCTGCCCGCTGATTTGAACGGTTCTTCCGCGCATTGGGCGCCGGAAGTTATCTACGACGAGGCGGAGGAAAAATATTACGCTTTCTTTACGATTACACCGCCCGCGGACAAAAATATGGAAGGCGGGCCGGGGCCTGTTTATCTGTCGATGGTGGCGACGAGCGATAGCCCGGGCGGTCCGTTTGTCCCTATGGATTTAAGCGCAAAACGCACGATCGACACGGCAAAATATCCGCAGTTTTACGCAAAATACGCGCTTTTGGACAGCGCGGAGTATCAGAAGGCATTTGCTGCGGAAGGACTTCCCTATGCGGGGAATTATACGATTTTTACAATCGACGGAAAAGCAATTGACAACGGCTGGGTGCGTGCGATCGACTTCCATCCTTATATAGACCCGGATACTCGCGAAAAGTATCTGTATTGGAGCCAGACGCCCGGTTCTATCGCGGGGGTAAAGATGACGAACTGGTACACGCCCGACTGGTCCACTTTCAAAACGCTTACCGCCTGCCGTTATTATACGGTTGCCGACTACGTAAAGGCGCAAAACGGCGAATCGGTTGAAACGGTGCCTTATGAGGAGGCGGCGGCATATTGTAACGAAGGACCGTTCCTGTATAAGCATAACGGAAAATATTATCTCACCTTTTCGATCGGCGCTTACGATGAATCGTCTTACGGCGTGATGCAGGCGGTTGCCGACAGCCCCTTGGGCGATTTCAGAAAACTGACCGACAGCGAAAACGGCATGCTCTTAAATAACGATATCGGAGATAACCGTGCGATTGCGGGGCCGGGGCACCATTCTTTTATCACGATAAACAAGGACGGCGTAAACAAGCTGATCATTGCCTATCACGCGCACAACAACCCTTTGGTTTATACCGGGCGGCACGTGCGGTTTGACGAAGTAAAATGGGTTACGGTAAAAGATATCCACGGGAATGATCTGGACGTCATGCACGTAAACGGACCTACTTACGCCGTAAATCCCACATTCGGAATCGGCAAGGAATACGGAGACATCACTTCTTCGGTGCAAAGGGCCGAGCTTCAACGCGGTTCGCTCGAAAAAGGGAACGCGGCGGAGTATCTCACGGACGGTTTGATTTCCTATTATAACCGAGTGGGCCGGGCGTTTAACGATACGTACGTAAAGGAAACGACGGCGACGGTTACTTCCACGTTCGAACTTACGCTCGACAAAGCCCGCGATATCCGCGGAATCATGTTCTACAATTCCAAGGTAATGGAAAAGATGTTCCAAAAAATCACGAACATCGCGCTGATCGGAGAGGAAAACGGGCAGGAGAAAATCTATCTTATCAAAGAGCTTTCGATCGATAAAAATACCGCTTATATCTACAGCAAGGCAAACGACGAGTATTATGCGCTTTACGGCGGAAACGTATATGCGGAATTCAATGCGATTTCTGTCAATAAGATTCGTTTTACGGTGGAGCTTCCCGAAGGGCAGAAGAGCGTTGCGCTTTCCGAAGTGGCTATCGTCGGAAGGATAAAGGAGGATTGATATGAAGGGGAAAAAGCTTCTTGCTCTGACCATTTCCGCCGTTGCGGCCGTCGCAATGTGCGGCGCTCTTTCGGGGTGCGATAGCCTGCAGGCAAACGGACCTATATACAATTACAAAACGGCGCCGACCGCCCGGCCGCCCTACGAGTTTACGGGCAACGTAACTTCTACCGTCGTGCCCGACGCGGAAATCAGGCTTGACGGAAAGTTCGACGAGGAATTTTATAAGGAACGAAAATGGTTTGAAGGCAATAAAATTCAGGGCTCGGAAACGGGTAAGCTGAAAATGACGACGTATTTTGCCGAAACGGGAATCGTTATTGCGGCGCGGATCGAGGACAGTCGCGCAGCATGCCACAGCAATTCGCTGGCAACGGGAAACATCACTTGCTTTAACGGTTATTTCGCGTTCGGCGACGCAACGGTGCAGGCGGACGGCGTATATGAAATAGAATGTACGGCGGGTAACAGATTTAAGATTTCGCAATTTACGCCCACGGGCTTAAAAGTGATGAAAACCGACCTGGATAAAACGCCCGTTTCGGCGGTATTCCGCGAGGGGGACATTCTCAAGGGGGAGTGTTATAATTATCAGCTCGAATACTTTATGCCCTATTCGCTGTTCGGGCGCGTTTCTCGGCCGCGGTCGGTGTTTTTCAATCCCACGATGATTTCGTGTACGATTGACGAGTACGGCGCGGTGGACGACCGAAATTGGTATAATTTCGGCTATCAGCAATCGCCGCAGATTTCGGGGTGGGGAAATCCCGACCAGGGTTACGTATTCAATAGCGACGGTTTCGTAAGCAATAAGATTACGATTGCGTCGTCGGGCGGCGGAAAAGTGACCGAGGAATGGGGATATGATTGGTGCTTGACGGGCGATCAGGTGAATTTCAACGTAACGCCCGACAGCGGCAAACGGCTTGTAAGTATTACCGTAAACGGAGCCGACAAAACGGTTTCGGTAAAAAACGGAAAACTTTCCGTCAGCTGCAACGGCGACATTAATATCGTTGCGACGTTTGGTTGACGGGGCAAAATTAAGGGAGGAAAGCATGCTTTATCTGAACTATGCGCCCGTTACGCCGAGCATGGCCACTGCGGAAAATAAGCTCCGCAATCTATCTGTATTGCGGTTATGTCGGCAAAAAATAAGCAATAAACCGATGAACGATTGAAAATTTAAGGAGGAAACCATGAAAAGAAACAAGCTTGTAAAATTTCTTGCGTCCGGCGCCGTTTTTACCGCGCTGATTGCGGCGCTGACGGCGTGCGGAGGAAATAAAAACAAACATTCCCTTACGCTTATCGAGGGAAAGGAAGCGACCTGCACGACGGACGGATACGAAGCTTACTATATGTGTTCGCATTGCGATTTGATTTTTGAGGACGCGGAAGGAAAGCAAGAAACTTCTTTGGCTGCGGTGAAATTGCCTGCGCTCGGGCATGATATGCACAAGCACGAGGCTGATACGGCTACTTGCACAAAGCCCGGAAATGTGGAATATTACACCTGCTCGCGCGAAGAAGGGATATATTATGCGGATGCCGAGGGCAGCCGCACGCTCGATGAAATCGGCGTAACGGTGGAGCACAAAATGACGCGCGTGCCGCAAAAGAATCCGACGACGGAAGCCGAAGGCTGCGTGGAATATTGGGAATGCTCGTCCTGCGGGCAAAGGTTTGCCGATTCCTGGGGAGACCGCGTTCTCTCTGACGACGAGATGCGTATTGACAAAGTGAAAGAAAATATTGACGGCGCGCTTACGAAGTCTTTTTATAATACGCAGAATGCTTATGTGGCCGGAGGTGAGGATATAACGCGGGGCGGACCGGGATTTATTGTAAACGGCAAAAAGGAAACGGACGGTATTTATTTACATATCGCGGCAAATTACAATACTGCGGCGGACGATCAACAGGGCGATCACGGAAAAATTGGCTTGCTGTTCAATTTCCGTAATCAGAATGATCTTAATCTCCCCGGTTCGCTGGGGGTATGCCTCGAACAGACGATTTATACGGAGCTATACTTAAGCGGCAGGGTCGCATATCACGACGCAAATACATTAAAGTATTTTGCGACGGTGACAAACGCAGACGACGCCGCGGCGAAATATACGACGACATGGGAGCTTTTCTTATCCTACGAGGACCTTTCAAAAGCTAACGGCGGTAAGCTTGCGGAAGCATTTGAAAAGAAAGCGGGGAAAACCGTGCTTAAAACAGGCTATGCGTCTATGCTTACCGTAGTGGGCAATATGACGTATGCGGAAGCGGATTCTTTTAACGGGACGAACGGCGCAAAATGCGATAGTAAGGATAATAATTCGTGGCTGATGTGGTATAGAGAGGGGTATGGCGATTGGGGCGCCGATCAGAAGTATATGGCGCTCGGCCAAGATGGTTTTTTTGTTGATATTCCGCGTGCAACGGATACTTATGCGGTGAAGAAGGCCGATTGTCAAAACGCAACGGTAACCGTTCCGGAAGCCGTAGATTGGGACGAACAAATCACGGGAACGGTTACGGTCAACGACGGTTATCGCTTTACGGGCATAAAAGCAAACGGCAAGATTGTCGTAGCTAAAGACGGACTTATAAACAACGATTACTCGATTGACGTGTCCTCTCTCGGGCTGAAGTGGTACGAGACGGAGATCGAACTCGATTTTGTCATCACGAAGCTTGATTATCAAAACGTTTCGTTTACATTAAAAGGCTTTTCGGGCGGCAAGGCGGACAATATGGCAGAGGAAACCGCCGTCGTTCTCGATAACGGCTTCGGCGACGTTTATAATGTAAAAGCGGGCGCAAACGGCGTTGTCTCGATTGAAAATGTCCTTTGTCAGAATTATGGTATTAAGGTTGACGGCTATCTTGACGGCGAAATCAACGTGGTTAAGGGCGGAACGCTCGGTACGGTTACGCTTGAATATTACTTTGCCCATAATGCGGGCGACAGAGCCGACCTTGTCGATTTAACGGATATGAATGCGGAAAACGCTTCCATCACGCTCGGCGGACAGGGCGAAAACGGAGTGGATCAATACTCGATTGCGGCACAATTGAAGCTTTCTCAAGAGATGAAAAGCGCAAGGTCTTACGTTCTCTATACAACGGTTACGGTCAACGGAGATATTGCGTCAAGTAAGCCGAATACCTGGCTGCAGCGTTTTGCAATCCGTTTTGCCGAAGGGGATTCGGGTAATACTTACAAAAATAAATTTGTCGTATGGTGGGACGATCTCGGGCTTAATTCCAATCCCTCGGCATGCTGGGTGGACGATACGACGAATTGCGGCGGAGGATGGGACAGAGCTGAGACATACGGTTGGCTGGCGAGCAATATTTTAGACGGGTTGCAGCTCAAGGTTGTGCGTAACGGCGGATATATTACGATTTCCGCTTATAATCTCGACGACGAAACGTGGTACACATTGCTCGAGGGCGCGACCTCGGAAAGCGCGAAAAACGATATTACGTTCTTTGTCAGCGGCGAAAGCTTCACCTTCTCGGAAATTGCGTTTGAAGAGCTTCAGGAGGTAGGGCGCACGCTTCCCGAAGGCGACACGGCGGGCAGGTTGGAGCACCTGAAGGCAAGCAACGGAGACTTGTTCCATATTTCGGGTAAGATAGCGACGGAGGAGAGCTTAGAGTTAACGGAAACAAGCGTAAACGTAACCGTAAGCGCATTCGAAAAAGACGGCGTTACGCCCGTATCGCTGGAAAACGGAACGGAGATAGAGCTTACAGGCAATTACCTGACCTATACATATACGGTAGGCGGCGCTGCAATTACGAAAATGTTAAAGGACGAATACGAAGCTTTCCTTTACGGGTACGGAAAAGTTAAATTTACCGTTAGCGAAGGGGCGGAGGTCAGCCTTAAGCTTGTAAAAACCATGGCATATACGACGAGTGACAAGGTGACCGTAAATGAAGAAAACGGAACGGTTTCTATCGTTGCGCAGGATAAAAACGGCGCTAAAAACTGGACGGGAGGCGCGGAATTTGTTATTGGTCGGGATATCGGAACCAACCTCGCGTTTGAAACCACCATAAAAATGGACGATGTCGAAGAAGGCTGGACGGGGCATTCCACCGAACAGAGATATGCGCTTCAGATGACCGAAAGCGGAAAAGGCTTCTACTTCTGGTCGTGGAAGGACGGAAAAAGCAAATCGCTGGTGCGACGGCTGGTTAGCCTTACCGACTGCATGGCGGAAGGTGAAATCGTAAACGGAAACGAAGAAGGCAACGGCTGGATTTACGACGCGATCGTAAGCGAAGCCGGTTTGCAGGTCCGCGTAATCCGACTGGGCGGTACGCTTATCCTCACCGCCGTCAAAGAAGGCGAATTTGTAAAAATAGGTTCGTTTGAATGTGATGCGGCCGACGCGACTAAGATTGTCGCATACGGCGTAACCGCAAGCTTTGAGTTTTCCGAAAATTCCGTTAAAAAGCTTACGTTTGTAGAAGGGCAGGAGGCGACGCTTGAAGCGGCGGGAAATATCGCTTATTACACCGACGGAACAAATTACTATTTGACTGACGGTACGGTTACGACGGCGGAGGCGATCGTTATTCCGCGGATTACGGAGCATGCGGTCGAAATCGCCGTAGAGGGTTACGGCACGGACGGCAACAAGCTTTCAGACGCGGAGTTAAGCGGGATAAAGGTATCGCTTACGGGCGAATACGATTACAACAAAAACGCATATACCGATCTTTCGATTGCCGACGGCAAGCTGTCGCTTACGGACGGAAAAATTTATCAGGGCAAGTATTCGGTTACGGTAAACGGCTACGCCGCAGAAGTGCTTGAGATTGGCGGGGATACCCCGGCCTATATCATGAAGCTCTACAGGGTTTCCGGCTATCAAATCGTAGAAATAACCAAAACTTATAAACCCGAAAGCGTAACGACGGGCTTTAATCAAAACGGCGTTACCGTTAAGCTGACGGGCTGTAAAACCGACGACTGGGCGGAATACAACAACCCCGTTCCCGAAGCGACCGTAACGCTTCCCTCCGGACTTGCAAACGGCAAAAACGTATCCGTTGAATTCAAGCTCAAGCTTTCCAATGAGGGCTTTTGGGGCGCGAACGCGTTCGGGATTTCCATGGTGAAGGGTTACGGTGGGTTTATTTTCCGAACCCTTGGTTCAGATTCCTCCGAAACGGAGATCAATGAACTTTACGCGCAAAAATTAGCCGAGGATAATATGAAATTGCTCGGGAAAAACGCTTGGGTAAAAGGTCTTTCGAAAAGAGAAGCCGGGGTCAACGTCCGCGTCGTCCGCACGGGTGCCACGCTCGCTTTGTTTGTGCAGAATGCGGAAGGAGCTTGGATAAAACTTTATACCGTAAGCTGTGACGCAAACGCAGAAACAGAAATCAGGCTTATGGGCGCGGCGTCGGATTTTGAGATTTCCGACATCGTCGTTTGCACGGCTTTTACAGCCCTCGAGGCTGCTAACGGATATGAAAAAGCGAGCGAAGATATCGTTTATCACGGATATGTTGCCCCTACGATGGAAAAAGACGGCTGCAGAGCATATTATTCGGTAGGCGAAGATATATATAACGAGAGCGGCGAAAAAACCACTCTTGAAGCGTTGAAAATTTCAAGGCTTGAGACAACAGAAATTACTGTTACGATTAAAGGGTATAAGGACGGTGCGGAAACGCTGTTGAACGGCACCGTTACCGCGCGGGGCGAATACGAAACCTCGTTTACGGGAACGCTTGTAAACGGTACGGCAACGGTAAACGCCTGCTTCGTTACCTATACCGTATCGGTAGAAGGCTACATAGCAAGGGAGTTCACGGCGGAAGAAGGCAAAACGTCTTACGAAATCGTGCTTGAGTACGATTTCGCAAAGGCGACGGTGGAGCCCGAAAAAGTCGATTTGTCAAATATGAACGCAGCCAACCACGAAATCAGGATTACGGGGAATAAAGGCGAATGGGATAACTGGGCTGCCCCCGTGCCCGAAGCGCAGCTGGTTCTTTCGGAAACGCTTGCAAACAGCAAGTCCGTCGCTATTGAGTTTATGCTGAAAGCCGAGAATATGGGGCATTGGCGCGCGCCTGCGTTCGGTATTGCCATGAACGGTCAGTTTAACGGCTTTATGTTCCGTTTTGAGGCGCCCGATAACATGAATGCCATGATTTATCAGCTGCATGGGCAAAAGTTGCTTGAAAATTATGATCAGCTTGGGCAATTTTTCGGAGAATTTGGTTTTATAGAGCAGCTTATGTTGGGAGAAGGGGTAACCTTGCGCGTCGTCAGATATAATACGGATATTACGCTGTTTTCGAAAGACGCACAGGGAGAGTGGCAGAGGATTGCTTCCGTAGCTTGCGGCGCGGACGACGCGAACGATATCAGATTTCTGGGCAACGGCTACGATTACACCGTAACGAATATTTCCGTGGCGCCATACGCCGCTCCGTCTGTTGCCGCGGTCAGAAGCGAAAGGGCTGCAGTTATTGCTGTCGATACGGATTTTTTGCAATTATCATTTTCGGATCAAAAATTGAAAAGATATAACGATTATATAAATTAAAAATTCGGTGACGGGGGGAGCGTTTGCGCTCCCTCGGTTACTGAAACGAAAGAATGTTCAAAAAGGAAAATCAATGAAGAAAATTTACTTAGGCGCGGCGTATTATCCCGAAATGTGGCGAGAGAATGAATTGGAAACAGATATTGCACGATGTAAAAAATTGAGCATAAACTGTTTGCGTGTGGGCGAATTTGCCTGGGGAAAAATGGAGCCCAAAGAGGACGAGTTTGAGTTTGAATGGCTCATACGCGTGGTGGATCAATTATACGAAAACGGCATTTCTACAGTCATGTGTACTCCCACGGCAACGCCTCCGCGCTGGCTGCTCAATCAATATCCCGAAACTCGTATGATGATGCACGACTTAATCCGTGCGGATGTTTCTTCCCGCTGTCATACCTGTAAAACCTCGTCCGTTATGCGAGAGAAAAACCGCATTATCGTCACCGAAATGGCGAAAGTATTTGCGGGGCATAAGGGGATTGTCGGCTGGCAGATCGATAACGAAATTTATCCTTATTCCGAAGGGTGCTACTGCGAACAGTGCAAGTCTGCTTTCCGCAGGTATCTGAAAGAGAAATTCGGAAGTATAGAAAAGCTTAACAGGGCATGGGGGATGACGAGGTGGTCTTTAAGTTACGATACGTTTGAAGCTATCGAGCCGCCCTATCCCGGGCAGTGGAAACACCCTTCGCTTAGGAAGGCTTGGCGGGATTTTCATTACGGACAAATCAAAACCTACGTGGAGGAGCAAGCCGAGATTTTACACGGCTACGGTTGCGAAAACGTGGGTACGGACATGATGGCGCATAACTCGATGAGCTATTATGATATTAATGAAAAATTGGATGTGGTGCAGTATAACCATTATGACGCCGCAGAGCGGCTTCCCTGCAACGCGTTTTCCTATGACTTTTTGCGCAGCGTAAAGGATAGGCCGTTTTGGGTAATGGAAACACAAGTGGGATGGAACGGAAGCGAGTATGCGGAGGGCGGATACCGCCCCGTGGGGAATTGCTATGCGAATACATGGCTGCCGATGGCAAAGGGTGCGGAAATGAATTTATATTGGCTGTTTCGTACCCACCCGAACGGACACGAGCTGGGACACGGCGCGCTCTTTTCGCCCGCGGGAAGAGCGTACAGGGTTTCGGAAGAAGTACAAAAAGCTGCAAAAGAGTTTGAAAAATGCGGGGAATTTTTAACGAATACCCGCATTCGCAGCAAAATTGCCCTGCATTATTCGAGCACGGCGCATAACTCTTACGACTGCGCGCCTTTACTCAAAGGCTTCGACTACCGCGAAACGCTTATTCAAAAGTATTACGCGGCATTCCGCCACTATAACGTGGACGTGATAGATACGGCGCATAGTTTGGAGGGCTACGAAGTCGTTATATCTCCGTTCCTCTCCACGGCGGACGAGAACGGCTTAAAGGAGCGTATGCTCGAGTGGATAAAAAAAGGCGGAACCTGGATTGCGGGGCCGATGACGGACATTATGGACGCGAACGTGATGCGATACACGGAGGCGCCGTATTCGTTTCTCGAAGAACTTGCGGGGGTGTACGTAAAATATCAGAAGCCTGTCGCAAACGAGATATTCACGGCGCAGTGGACAAACGACGGCGAGTGCGCCGTGGGCATGTGTTACGACGCCTACGAGTGTAACGAGGGCACCCGGAGTCTGGCCCGCTACGTCGGCGGCGAATTTTCGCCTCTTTCTGTGATCACGGAGAAAAAGGTGGGTAAGGGGAAAGTAATATTGACGGGCAGTGTGATTTCGCACGGCGATTTGTTGCGACTTATCAATAAGCCCCCGATAGCCGAAGCGAGCAAAAACGTTATTCTGACCGAGCGCACGGGCGAAGAGTGTGGTATAATAGCCGTTGAAACACAAAACCAGCGGGGGTATCTTGTGCTGGACAACGAATATACCGATCTTATCACAGGCAGGATTTTTTCGGGCAAAACCGATATATATCCCTACGAGGTTTTGGTACTTAGGAAATAAGCGCTTTACGTACGATATACGACAAGTATATCGATGAGGGAGTATTCGGAGCGACGTTCAATCCCCCCGAAGGACAAAGATTTTTGGACGATGCGAAGGCGAGTGTAATAAATATGATCCTCGTGAATGACTTATCCCGATGTGGCAGAAAGTATATTGACGTTGGATAATATCCGGATGATGTATTTCCCGCGTCGGGATACGGTTTTCGCGGGGCAAGACGACGTGGATGCGGCAAACCGCGAGAGTGGCGGAATGGAAATTATGCCGATTATAAATGTATTTAACCAATATCATGCGGCGAACACGAGCAAGAATATCCGTGCGGTATTGAAAGCGAACGCGAAAGAAGGGAGCGCGAGTCCGGGCAGATACTGTATGGAAGAATATGGTATCGCGGGGCGGAAAGAAAATTTTGGACTGTAGTCGTTTTGTGCGGTAAACAGCAGCCTGAAAAATCCGAACTATCTCGGGAGGATGACGCAACAAAGGTACCGCTCTGTTTCTTATAAAAACCATAAGAGATGAAAGCAAAGGGCTTGTTTTGGCTATCCGCCGTTGTATCAAAAGGGTGAGCGGCTATAACGTCGTCGCTCACAGCTGGAATTATACGGTCGTGATTTCTCCCGACTGCTATGGCCGGGATTTATACCTCCCCGTCGCGTGTTCCCTGCTAAATATAAAAAAATTGCATAAAACAGTCTGCTGAACTGTTCTACAAAATTTTAAAACAAAATAAAAGAAGCTCTATTTTTGCCGCCCGTCCGCGTCGGGTTGCGTTTTGAAAAAGTTTGTGCTATAATGAAGACATCATGAGCAAATATAAATTAAACGGCTTGACGGCCGTAGTCACGGGTGCGTCTTCGGGAATCGGCCGTGCGGTTGCGGAAAAGCTGATCGTGCGATATGGCTGTACGGTTGTCGGCATCGGCCGCGACGAAAATAAATTTCGGGATTTTTCAGAAAAGCTGGGCGAAAACGTTTCACGTTTTTCCTATCGGCTGTTCGACGTCGGAAACAGAGAGGGATGGACGGAACTTTGTACCTTTTTAACAAAAAGCGGGATTAGACCCGACCTTCTCGTAAACTGCGCGGGGATACTTCCCTCTTTTTCTTTCTACGGGGAAAATTCGGACGCAGAGCTTGCGGTTAAAACAAATTTTCTGTCCGCCGTATATTCCTTCGAAACCTTGGGGCCGCTCTTAAAAGAGAGTGTAAGGCCCAAGATTGTCAACGTAGGAAGCTCGTCTTCGCTGTGTCCGTTTGCGGGCGTTGCCGCCTATTGCGCCTCGAAAGCGGCGATCGAACGCTTTACCGAGTGCGTCGCGCTGGAAAAGGGGATTCCCGCAGCGATCGTTATGCCCGGATTTACCGATACGGACGTATTTCGCTTTCAAAATTTCGATGCGAAAAGCAAAACGTTTTTTCAAAAATTCAGCATGACTGTCGATCGCATGTCCGATAAAATCATCAAGACGATTGGGAAGGGAACGAGAAGAAAAATCATAGGCCTCGACGCGCACCTTATGAATTTCGGATACAAGTTTTTCCCGCGCCTTACGCCCGTCCTTATCACCAAAATATTGAAGTCGGTAAAGTCCGACGCATTTCAAAATATAACCCGCTGATTTCTCGTATGTCGTCGATATACATTTGACTTCGTCCGCGATAACGCGAATAAATTTTATTGAAAAAAATTTGTTATATAACGCTTGACTGATTAAACTGTATCTGAGATGGTTACAGTCTCTTACGGAGAATGAAAGTAAAGTCCGGTTTTATCATCGCAGTGCACGCGTCGGTATTTTTACGGCATACAACCAATGTTGGGCAAGAGAAAAGATTGAGGAAAACCTCCGTGCCAATCCCGCTTATTTTAGCAAAGTAACGGAAAGGCTTGTAAAGCTAGAGCGGGAGACGCGTCGTTGTTTTGCGGAGAAACGTTTAAGCAAGCAGGAGACGGATACGGTTGTTCTCTATACGATACAGCGACCAGATATTTATTCCTCCCACGATGAGGAAACGCGTTGAAGAATTGTTTGCCGCAGTAAAAGAAAGCAAATAGAAAAGCGGACTTAAAATAAGTCCGCTTTTTATTACAATACTTTGGATAAAAAATCTTTCAGACGCGGGTCGCGGGGATTGGAGAAAAACTCCGTCGGCGCGCTTTCTTCCTTAATGACGCCTTCATTCATAAAGAGCACCCGTGTCGCCACCTCTTTGGCAAAACCCATTTCGTGCGTTACGACGACCATCGTCATGCCTTCCTTCGCCAGGTCAATCATTACCTTCAACACTTCCCCGACCATCTCGGGGTCGAGCGCACTGGTCGGTTCGTCAAATAGCATGATATCGGGTTCCATAGCCAGCGCTCTAACAATTGCAATCCTTTGCTTCTGCCCGCCCGAAAGGGTAGATGGATAGACGTTGGCCTTGTCCTCCAGGCCTATCTTTTTAAGAAGCTTCAGGGCTTTTTCTTCCGCTTCCGCATTAGGCAGTTTTTTCAGCTTTACGGGGCCGAGCGTGATATTCTGAAGCACGGTAAGATGAGGGAAAAGATTAAATTGCTGAAAGACCATGCCGATTTTCTGGCGATGTTGATTGATATTTTTATCGATCCTCTTTTCAATTTCCCGCTCCTGCGCTTTCAGTGTCCTGTATTCCGCTTCCGCGTTTTCCAATATGCTTTCGTCAAAGGCCTCGCCTGACTTTTGCGCGGCTTTTTTTACCTCTTTCAGCTCCTTCACCTGTTGATGAAGATAGGAACGTTCGTTTTTGAATACGTATTCGCCCTCGAGGACGATCTCGCCCGCGGTCGGCGTTTCCAGCAGATTGAGGCATCTCAAAAAGGTACTTTTCCCGCAGCCCGAGGGGCCGATCACCGCAATTACGTCTCCCGCGTAGATCTTGGTGTTTATACCTTTCAGTACGTCCAATTTATTGAAGGATTTTTTCAGATTCCTCGTTTCAAGCAATATTTCTTTATCGTTCATTTTTCGACAGTCTCCTTTCGAGCAACCGTATCAGCCAAGTAATAATCATTACCAGCACGAGATAGACGACTGCCAGCAGAATATAGGGGACGAAATATTCGAGGGTAGAGCTTGCGATGGCCTGAAAAGATTTTGTGAGATCCATAACAGCAATAAAGCTGACGATGGAGGTCTCTTTGATAAGCGCAATAAACTCGTTCCCGAGTGTAGGCAGAATATTTTTTATCGCCTGCGGCAGAATAATCCTCGTCATGGTGGCGGTAAAGCCAAATCCCAGCGAGCGCCCAGCTTCCATTTGGCCTTTATCTACTGCGTTAATACCGCTTCGAAGCATTTCCGACATATACGCGGCGCTGTTCATGCCGAAGATAAGCATCGCTTCCGCCACCGAGTCGATGTTGAGTCCAATCAGGGGAAAGAGGGCGAAATGCATCAATAACAATTGGACGACCAACGGGGTTCCGCGGAATACCATAATATAGATATTGCATAATGTTTTGAAAAAATCGACCATCGGGTTCTTTTTCGGGATAAGCTTTACCGTCGCTATGACGCATCCGAGTAAAAAGCCGATTAATAGTCCGAAAAGTGCAATCAACGCCGTATTTTTCAGTCCTTCGAGAAAGTTTTTATAACCACCCAGAGTAAACTGATTCCAAAAAATTTCAAATTTGCTCATTGCTTATTTATTCAAGGTCGCTGCAATCATGAGGGAGGGCTGTTTATCCAAAATAACGGCGTCAATTTTGCCGTTGGACAAGTCTTTCATCGCCAGTGCGCCCGTCGTATAGCCTTTTGTCGTAAGATTTTTGAAGCCGTCATAACCAAAACCCGAATCGCCTGCAGAATACATATACCCTGTCGTACCGTTTTGCGTGCCGATTTTATATTTGGAAGTTTGCGCCTTGAGAATGTTTTCCACGTCTTCGGCGTTTTTACACTCGTCGAAAAGGGTAGTACTTTCCCTTACGGTAATAACTTGATAGGATGAGTAGTATCCCAGCGAAAAATCGACGGTTTTAAGCCGTTCGTCGTTTACGGTCAGCCCCGCCATGCCGATATCGCTTTCACCGCTCGCCACGCTTGGAATGATTGCCTCGAAATCCATATCTTTGACAAATAAAGTTTTGCCGAGCTTCGTCGCTATTTTCGAGGCGATCTCAATGTCCACCCCTTTGAATTTGTTACCTTCAAAATATTCGAAGGGAGGAAAATAGGCATTGGTCGCTACGACCAGGTCGCCCGTTTGGGGAGAGCTGCTTTTATTTTCATAGGTGAATGTCGCCGTACCGTCGAAATAGGAATTGATCAGCGTTTCAAGGCTTCCGTCGTCTCCCATCTCGTCCAAAATAGCGTTTATCGATGTTTTGAATTCGGTATTGCCTTTTTTGACGGCAAACGCATAGTCTTCCGCCGTCAGTTCGAGCTCTTTGAAAACTTTCACGTTTTCCGATCTGTCCGCGCAGGATGCGAACGCGAAACAGCCGAAAATCGCCGCCGAGGCCAACAGTACGCTAAGTGTCTTTTTCATGATTATATCTCCTTATGATCGGGCTAAATTATTTTCATCGTATATCACTCCATAGTTTATAACATCTTTATGTATTTGTCAAATATTTTTGCATAAAAAAGTGAAAATATTCTGATAAAACTTAGAAATAATGTATAAATGCATGAATATTGTGCATAAAGCTTATAGAGTGTATAAAGAAAAGGGGTGACGCGGGAGAAGTCCCGCGGTTCAAAGTTAAGTTAAGGAGAAGGATAAAAAAAGTCGAAAGGTCTGTGGGAGGTTTTAGTCGCGGGCCTGCTATCCGTATCGTTCATAGCATGCGTCTCTTGGAAAAAGACGTCGAAAGAGTTTTTCGGCGAGGCGGAAATTCCTCGCGGCGTAAACGCGCCGCTGAAATTGGACGGGAGGCGGCCGCAGAAATTGCCGAGGAGAAAAACCAAGATTTATTTTTAGAAAATCTATAAAAAGGAGCGAGCTTGGACGGTCGCTCCTTTTTGTACGAAAAAAGTCGGGTTTTATCGATTATTAAGAAATAATTTTACAGGGATTTCTATAAAAAATTGACAAACCCGATTATTCGTGATACAATGTATTATGGAAATGTGCGGGGCCGAAAAGAGGCGTGGGCACGGGAGGTCTGGAAAGAGTATGAACATTGCAGAATTTTACCAAAGTCTCGGGGTCAACGTAAACGACGTATTAAATCGGTTGAGAAATGAAGGTTTGATCAAAAAATATTTGTTGAAATTTGCGGAGGACAGTTCTTTTTCCGATCTTGAAAAGGCGATCTCCGAGAAAAATTATCAAAATGCTTTTCGTGCCGCCCATACGATCAAAGGAATATGCTTAAATTTGGAATTGAGGTCGTTGTCGGGCCCTTCCGTCGAGCTTACGGAGCTTTTGCGTAGCGGAGCGCCTCAAGAAGATATCCTGGTAAATGCTTTTCGGGAATTTGCGGCTGTTTATCGTGACGTCGTAGAAAAATTGGCGGAACTGAAATAATTACGAAACGGGAAGCGGATATGGAAAACAGTAAGAAAAAAGTACTCATCACCGACGATTCGGAAATAAACAGATCAATTCTTTCCGATATGCTCGGCGAGGAATTTGAAATTATAGAGGCGGAAAACGGCATCGAAGCCATCTCCGTATTGCAGACCTATAACGCCGAAATCGCTCTGGTGCTGCTCGATATCGTCATGCCCGAAATGGACGGCTTCGAGGTGCTGGCGGTCATGAACAAAAATCATTGGATCGAGGACATCCCAGTCATCATGATCACCGCCGAAAATGCGCCTTTTTACGTGGAGCGAGCGTACGATCTCGGCGTCACCGATTTTATCACCCGTCCTTTCGACGGGCGTATCGTCTATCGCCGCGCGGTGAATACGATTATGCTTTATTCCAAGCAGAAAAAGCTCGTCGGGCTGGTCGAGGATCAGATTTACGAAAAGGAAAAGCGGAGCAATCTCATGATCGAGATACTCAGCAATATCGTCGAATTCCGAAACGGGGAAAGCGGGACGCACGTGCTGCATATCCATGTCCTCACCGAGCTTCTTCTCGGTCAGTTGATCCGAAAAACCAACAGTTATAAGCTCACCCGCTCGGAAATCTCTCTGATTGGGATTGCTTCCGCGCTGCACGACATCGGCAAAATCGCTATTCCCGAAAGTATTCTCAATAAACCGTCCAAATTGACTTATGACGAATTTGAGATGATAAAAACGCATGCGCTCATAGGTGCGGATATGCTGAAAAATTTGCCCCTGCGCCAGCAGGAGCCCCTCGTCAAAGTCGCCTATCAGATCTGTCGCTGGCATCACGAACGTTACGACGGAAAAGGGTATCCCGACGGCCTCGTCGGAGACGAAATCCCCATTTCCGCGCAGGTGGTGGCTTTGGCGGACGTCTATGACGCGCTCACCAGCCGTAGGGTCTATAAAGAGGCCTATACGCACGAAAGGGCGTTGAAAATGATTTTTGACGGCGAGTGCGGAAGCTTTAATCCCTTGCTGTTAGAATGTCTTAAAGAAGCTTCCGACACCATTCAAAACGAATTGAAAATCAATTCTTTAAGCGCGATTAATAAAAAGCAGATGCGCAATGTGGCCAACGAAATGCTTCAGCACGAAGAACTGTCCGCCTCCGAACGCACGTTGCGGCTTCTGGAGCACGAGCGGACAAAATATCAGTTCTTCGCGTCCATGTCCAACGAGATACAGTTCGAATACATGCTGTTTCCCTCCATGCTTTCCGTTTCGGAGTGGGGCGCGAAACAGCTGGGCATAAATGAATTTGTTATCAATCCCTGCAAGGATAAGGCGATAAAAGCTCTTTTCAAAAGCGGGGATCTCGCGCGTCTTGCGAACGCGCTTAAAAAAACGACGCCGACGACGCCCGTTATTCAGGGTATCTATCAGCTCAAAATAAGAGACGAGGTTCGCTGGTATAAGCTGATCGCGCGGTCGATGTGGTCCTCCGAGGAGGCTCCAAAATATGTCGGGGCAATCGGAAAGCTGGTGGACGTCAACGATGAGCAAATGAAAATTTCCACGCTGGAAAAGCTGGCGCTTCAGGATGCTTTGACAGGGCTTTACAATCAGGAGACGGTTAAAAAGAAAATCGAGGCGGAGCTTAAGGAAAATCCCGACGCGCCTTACGCCATGATTATTATTGATCTCGATCGCTTCAAGAGTGCCAACGATAATTTCGGCCATCTGTTCGGAAACGGGATCCTCCGGTACGTAGCGCGGCAGATACGCGACAATCTGCGCCCCGGCGAGCTTGCCGCGCGGGTGGGCGGCGACGAATTTGTGGTGTTTGTCCGTGGCCAGAAAGAACTCGAGGAACGCATACAGCATTTCTTTGACGTATTGTCCGAGAATCGGGACAATTATAAAATTTCTGTCAGCATGGGCGTCTCGCTCCGCGGCGAACGCAACGGTTCTTATGAGAAATTATTTCATGAAGCGGATCAGGCGCTTTATGTTTCCAAGCGGGCGGGCCGCGGAATGTATCGGTTTTACAATAAAAAAATGAAAGATTTGTTTTCGGCCATTTCTCCTATCGACGACGAGAAAGCGGCGGAAGGCAACGAGGAAAAGTGAGCATGTCGCTGAAAAAATTTTTAAGCGCTTTGGTTTTGAGCGCGGTCGTATTCTTCCAGATCGCACCTGCGGCAAACGTTATTCATAACGCTTTGGCCGAAGCTTCTCCCAGAGTGCTTCGAGTGGCTTTTCCCGACGTGGAAGGTTTTACGAAAAAAGATAAAAATGGTAAACGGACGGGAATGGTAGTCGATTACCTCGAGGAAATTTCCAACTACACAGGCTGGACGTATAATTATATCGACGTCGATAATATGGAACTTACGAATGAGTTTAAGAAAGGTTCTTTCGATTTGATGGGGGGAAATTATTACGTAGAATCGTTGAAAGACCTTTTCGGCTATCCCGATTATAACATGGGCTACAGCAAATCGGTTCTTTTGGCCCGCTGGGGCGACGAAAGTATCCGCAGCTTCGATCAGCGGACGTTGAACGGAAAAAAGATAGGCGTATATAAAAACGCGCAGGAAAATATCCGACGGTTAAAAGAATTTCTTGACATCAACGGTCTGAACTGCGAGTTGGTATATTATACGTATGACGATTTTGTCGAAAACGGAAATCTGTATCCCTATCTTGAAAACGGGGAGGTCGATCTTCTTTTAGGCAATAACACAGACATTGGAAAAGAATTTCGCACTGTCGTGTCGTACAATTCGCAACCCTATTATATCGTTACTCGCCCCGACGATACTGAGCTTTTAGCCGAACTCAATTCGGCTTTGGGAAAAATTTACGATTCCAATCCCAGCTTTGCGGAGAAATGTTTCAACACTTATTTTTCCGATGTGATCACGTCCGGTATCAAGCTGAATAAGGAAGAAGTAACGTACGTGGAGGAAAAGAAGACCGTCAAGGTGGCGGCTCTCAAGGAATGGTATCCCCTGTTTTCTTCAAACGAAGCGGACGTGACGAAGGATAGTAGTGGGATTTTGCCCGATATGCTGGATAAAGTCAGCGAGGTATCGGGTTTGAAATTTGAATACGTATTTGCCGCGACCTATTTAGAAATGATTCAGGCGGTACAAAACGGCGAAGCGGACGTTTTGGGTTTTTTTTCCGGAGACCGGGAGACGGCCGAAGCAAATAAAATAGCGATGACGCAGCCTTATGCCACGGTGGGACGTACGCTTGTAAGAAATAAAAAGGTAAGTTATCCTTCCGAGCATCTCACCGCAGCGGTTGTGGAGGGAAGGCCTTTACCCAAAGAAATAGAGGCTGAAAATCTTGTTTATTATCCAAGCATCACCGAGGCGCTGAAGGCGGTGGATCGGGGCGAGGTGGATATTGCGTGCGGAATTTCCGCCCAGATTGAACTGGAAATTCAGCGTCGGCATTTTGCCAATCTTGTTCCTGTCTCTTTAACCGACGGAAACGACCAAATCCGTTTTGCCGTAAATAAGCCTGCCGACACGCCGTTGTTTACCATTCTCAATAAAGTTATCAGTATGATGACCGACGAGGAAAAAGAGGCGCTCGTAAATCAGAATATTCAGTCGATCGGTATGGGCGGTTATTCATTTATAGACTTTATCTATGCAAACCCTCTCGCCTTTCTTCTCATCGTCATTGCCATTCTCTTCCTTTTGGTGGCGATCGTTTTGATCTTTTTTCGCTCCCGTATCCGTTCGGCTACCATGCAGCTCGAGCTTGAAAAATCCCATGCGGACAGCAAGGCGAAAAGTGATTTCCTGTCCCGTATGAGCCATGAGATCCGCACTCCTATGAACGCGATTATCGGTCTTACCGATTTGACGAGCAGACAGGAGGACGTCCCGGTACCCGTCCGGGAGAACCTGACTAAAATACGTTCCTCGTCGCATTATCTTTTAAGCCTGTTGAACGATATCCTCGATATGAGCCGTATCGACAGCGGAATGATGACGATTGCCGCGGAACCCTTTTCTCTCTCAAAAATGCTCAACGAGCTGTATAGCATGCTGTCGGGAGAAGCGATTCGCCACGGGCTGGAATTTATCGTCAACAATGTCGCGGAGCACGACCAGTTTAAGGGCGACGCTATTCGTCTGCGTCAGGTGCTCACCAATCTTGTCTCCAATGCCTTCAAATTTACGCCCTTTGGCGGAACGGTGACGTTGACGGTAAACGAGGTTAAAAAGGATACGGAAGAGGCGGAAATTACATTCTCCGTCGCCGATACGGGGCAGGGAATCGCCCCCGACGATCAGGAGCGGATATTCAAGGCCTTCGAGCAGGCAGGGACCTCTTACGCCAAGAGCCAGGGAACGGGGCTGGGGCTTGCCATCAGTCAGAATATTGTGCGGCTCATGGGCAGCGAAATGCACTTGACCAGCGAGGTCGGAAAGGGGAGCGAATTTTTCTTTACAGTCACTCTGCCGTTGACAGAGTTCACTAAAGCGCAGGCCACGGGCGTCGATAAGCAGTTTTTGGCGGGCGTGCGTATCCTGATGGCGGAGGACAACGACCTTAACGCGGAGATCGCTTCGGATATTCTGGAAATGGCGGGTGCGGGAGTCATGCGGGTGCGGGACGGTAAAGAGGCCGTAGGCGTCTTTACGGAAGACCCGAACTTTGACGTGGTGCTGATGGATATTCAGATGCCGGTTATGAACGGCCTGGAGGCAACCAAAGTAATTCGTGGGCTGGATATTCCGTCTGCGCGGACGGTTCCCATAATCGCCATGACGGCAAATTCCTTTAAGGAGGATACCGAAGCGGCGATGGCCGCGGGAATGAATTATATTATTCCCAAGCCGATCGATATCAACGTTCTGTATTCGGCGCTGGCGCAGGCAATCCCAAAAAGGAAAAATTAAAGCGGAAAATCGGGCTGAAAAAACGGCCCGGTTTTTCTTTTTTCCATGATAGAAAATCGATAAAAATATTTTGCTTTTTCTCCCTTTAAGACGTTGCAAAGCGAAGGACGTTATGATATAATAGGGGCAATTAAAAAATGATTATATAATACGCGATCGGGGAGAGAAAATTGAAGGGAAATTTGCCGCAGAAAAACGAAAAAAAATACAGCGTCGGGGACATCGTCAGCTTTTCCGTTATCGTCCTTTTATGTGCGGCCATGGCGGTGTTGGATTTTGTCAAAATCCGCTATACTTCCGACGCGGTCAACAACGAGCTTATTTCGGATACCGTTCCGCTCGCGGTGGGCAGCATAGCGGTGATCTGGCTGATGATACGCGGCAAAACCCGACTTTTCGGCCGTCCCGCCCATCTTTTGTATCTCCTTCCCGCCTTGCTTGTCGCCGTGAACAATTTTCCCTTTCATTCGCATTTTACGGGCAAAACGGAGCTACTTCATACCGGCGTGGATAATTGGATATTATTTGCTTTATACTGTGCCTTTGTGGGGATTTTCGAGGAATGCGTTTTTCGCGGTATTCTTTTTCCGCTGATGGCGGGCAGTTTTTCCGACGACAAAAAAGGACTTTGGAAAACCTTTCTTTTTTCCTCTCTCGCGTTCGGCGGCATGCACCTGTTCAATATTTTTGCGGGGGGCGGCGTGGGCCCGTCCATTCTTCAGGCCGGGTATTCCACCCTCATCGGCGGGTTGTGCGCTTATGTGCTCATGAAGACGAAAAATATTCTGCTTTGCGCACTTATACACGGGGGATACGATTTTGCGGGGCTGCTGCTTCCCAAATTGGGCGGCGGGGCGGTGTTCGATTGGCAGACCATGGCCATCATGGCGGTGGTGGGCGTCGCCGTCGGATTGTTTGTTTTGTATGCGGTTTGGAAATATTCCGACGAGGAACGCATAGAATTATATGAAAAACTCGGCTTCGGCGCCGCTTCGTTGAAAAAGAACGACCTGCCTTCCGAAGAACGAGAGAAATAGAAAAAGTTTGCGAAAATATTTTTTCGTAAAAATTTAATAGAAAACTGTAAGAGAGAGTTTATCATGCAGAAAAAAGAAAAGGAGCCTCCCGCGGAAAAGCCGCGAGGAGCGGAAAAACCTGACAAAGACACCGAACGCCTGGAACGGGAACGCTTAAAGAAAATCAACAAGCTTCCCGATTACGAGGCTCTGTTCCGGGAGGACGGGCGCGGAAAACGCGGGGGCGGAGGATTTCTGAAAAAGATTTTCCGCAGGGATTGGGGGCGCCTGGTATATTCGTCGCTGATCTACATACTCAAGGCTGCGCCTTTATGGGTTATGCCGCTCGTCACGGGCGACGTCATTGATATGATCACCCTGAGACCCGAAGGCTTTATCTTGCGTATCCTGATCGACGCCGCCATATTCGCCGTCATGCTGATACAAAATGTTCCCACGCATATGTGGTATGCGTCGATCACCAATAAAATGATCCGAAACACTACGGCGGGCATAAAAAGCAGCGTGATCCGCAAGCTTCAGCGTCTTTCCATTACCTATCACAAGGAAATGGAGGGCGGCAAAATTCAGTCGAAATTTTTGAGGGATATCGACAGCGTGGATATGTACTACCGCAACGTCGTTCAGGTGGTGATTCCCAACGTCATCGGCGCGGTGATCTCCGTGGGGATAGCCCTCTATAAAAGTTCTTTGGTGACGCTCTTTTTTGTGGCAATCGTTCCGCTCAACGTCATCAACGCTATGGTTTTCCGCAAAAAAATGCGCGTCACCAATTCGGCGTTCCGACAGGAAAACGAAAAAATGTCCTCCAAGCTGACGACGATGCTTCAGATGCTTACCCTTACCAAATCGCACGGGCTTGAAACTGTGGAGACGGTGGAGGTGCAAAAGCGCATCGATTCGGTGACGCAGGCGGGGCTGAAGCTCGACAAAACAAACGCCTATTTTGGTTCGCTTACGTGGGTCATCAGCAACCTTTTAAGCGGCTTGTGCCTTTTCTTCTGCGTATTTCTGGCAATTAAAAACATTATTTCGGTCGGCGAAGTGATGCTGTTTCAATCCCTGTTCGGTTCGATAAACGGCTCCGTTCTTACTTTGATCAACGCCTATCCCGCTCTCATGTCGGGACGGGAGTCGGTCGGCTCCCTTTCGGAAATCATGCGCGCGGAGGATATGGAAGCCTCGGGCGGAAACAGAGTGCTTCCCGCGATCGACGGACAGGTGGATTTCGATAACGTTTCCTACCGTTATCCCGACGGCGACAAGGACGTCATTAAGGATTTCAATCTCCATGTCTCTTCGGGCGAATGTATCGCCGTGGTGGGCTCGTCGGGTTCGGGGAAGAGTACGATCATCAATCTTCTGATCGGGCTTTTGGAGCCTACGCAGGGACATATTCTCGTGGACGGCGTGCCGCTCGACGAGATCTCCCGTCAGACTTATCGGCATTTCATTTCGGTTGTACCCCAAAACAGTATTCTATTTTCGGGCACCATACGGGAAAATATTACCTACGGACTGAATAATTACAGCGAGGAAGAGCTTCAGAAAGCGGTGGCGGACGCGGATATTTCCGAATTTTTGCCGTCGCTTCCGGGCGGCCTCGACGCGCAGGTAGGCGAGCACGGCGACAAGCTTTCGGGCGGGCAGAAACAGCGTATCTGCATTGCCCGCGCGCTCATCCGCAACCCGCGTATCCTTATTATGGACGAGGCGACCTCCGCGCTCGATAACGTGGCGGAATATCATGTTCAAAAGGCCGTAAACCGTCTTGTAAAAGCGCGTACGACGTTTATCGTGGCGCATAGACTTTCCACGATACGCAACGCCGACAGGATCGTGGTGATGGAAAACGGCATAGCGGTGGAGATCGGTTCGTATGAGGAACTGATGCAGAAGGGCGGTAGGTTCTGCGAGCTGGAGCGGCTGAGCCGCATCCGCGAGGAAAGCGTCTCCGAAGGTTGAAGAAAAATCGAGAAAAAGGCCTCGTCGGATTTATGCGAGGTCTTTTTGAAAAGCGAAATTTGCTCAATGAAAGAAACCAACTAACATTGTGAAAATTTTTCCGTTTTGTTAAAATCACCGTTGACAAAAATATAAAGGATTGTTATAATAGTGACATGAATAAAGATATGATAATGTCATTGATAGAAAATCCTCCTTCGGAATATCGCGCGAAGCCCTTTTGGTCCTGGAACGGAAAACTGGATCGGGAGGAGCTTTTAAGACAGGTGGAAATCCTGCACGAGATGGGTTTCGGAGGTTTTTTCATGCATTCCCGCACGGGACTCCGGACGGAATATCTCGGCGAGGAATGGTTTGAATGCGTCCGCGCGTGCGCGCTTAAAGCGAAAGAATTTGGAATGGAGGCCTGGCTTTACGACGAGGACCGCTGGCCGAGCGGTACCTGCGGAGGCGAAGTCACGCGGGAGAGGAAAAACCGCCTGCGGTTCGTTTCCCTTTACGATACGGACGCGGAAGCGCTTGCCTGTCCCGAAACGGCGGGTATTCTCGCGCGTTACGCCGTTTTGTTCGAAAAGGATAATAAGGGAGAAAAGAGGCTGAGCGACTGTTATTCCGTAACGGCAGCCTCCGAGGTAAAAGAGGGGTACGAATACGCCGTATTTGCCGAAGAGGAACAGGCGTGCGAGGAATTTTATAACGGTTTTACCTACATAGACGCGATGAACCGCGAAGTCACCGAACTGTTTTTGAAAAGCACGCACGAGAAATACGCACAGTACTGCGGGGATCTCTTCGGAAGCGTCATCAAAGGCATATTTACGGATGAGCCTCACCGCGGCGCGCTGTTTAACGGATTCGGGATCAATAATGCCAACCGCGCCCGCATGGCTCCCTATACGGCGGCCCTGCCCGAAGCATATCGGAAGAAATACGGGGAAGAACTCTGTTTTCCGCTTCTTTATTGGCGGAAAAAGGGAGAGGACTTCAATACCGCCGCAAGCGCGTACGTGGACGTCATGGACGACCTGTTTACGCAGAATTTCGCCAAGCCCTGCCGCGATTGGTGCGCCGAGCACGGCCTTATTTTGACGGGACATATCCTGCATGAGGATAACCTCAGTATTCAGACGAGTATGACGGGTTCCTGTATGCGTTATTACGAATATATGGATTATCCCGGGATCGACGTGCTGGGAGAGAATACTGATATTTATTGGGCCGCGAAGCAGTGCTCCTCCGTGGCGAGACAGCTCGGGAAAAAGTTTGTTTTAAGCGAACTTTACGGCGCGACGGGCTGGGATATGACGCTCGACCGATATAAAAAATCGGGCGATTGGCAGGCGCTGTTCGGGATCAGCCTGCGTTGTCCTCATTTAAGCTGGTACACTATGAAGGGAGAGGCGAAGCGGGACTATCCCGCAAGTATTTTGCATCAGCTCTCTTTTTATAAGGAATGGAAATCGCTTGAGGATTATTTCGCGCGGCTTGCCGTCCTTAATTCGGAGGGAACCCGTATCTGCGATACGCTGGTTTTAACGCCGATGCGGGAAATGTGGGGCAAGGTGCGCATGGGGTGGATGAATATTTTTACGCCCGACGATTCCGATATTTCCGATCTCGACGCCGCCTATATCGAGGATTTCAAAACGCTGACGGAACGGGGGATCGATTTCGATTACGGCGACGAGGAAATTTTGCGCAAATACGGAAAAGTCGTAAAAGAGAACGGAAAGGCCTACTTGCAGGTGGGGCGGATCAGATATTCCGAAATCCTGTGGGAACGCCGCGGACGGATCGGCGGAGAGACGCGCAGACTTTTGGATAAATTTGTTGCGGCTGGCGGAAAACTGGTGGGAGAGATCGAAAAGCTGTCGCCCGAATTTCGCATAAAGGCCCCCGTCGGTACGGGATACGCCGCGTATGAGCTGGGCGGGGATATCTGGCTGTTTTTGCTCAATCTCGATAAAGAAAAGGGAACTGCGGGCGCGTTAGAGCTGCCCGAAAGGCTGAAAGGCTATTGCGCGGAGAAGTGGAATTTCCGCGACGGAAAGAGCGAGGGAAAAACCGAAATTTCGGAGACGACGGCCGGCCGTACAATCAGTGTATCGCTTTTCGGCGGTGAGGAATGTATTTTCCGCTTTACGAAAGACGCCGTCAAACATACCGAATGCAAGGAATATCCGCTTGCTGTGTTACCCGAGGAATTCGACTACCGTTTGACCGAGCCGAACGTTCTGCCGCTCGATTGCGCGATATGGGAAACGGACGGCGTTTGTATGGACGGCGGTAAGGAGAAGGACGTACTGCTGATCGATCGTATTATCCGTTGGGAAAGAGGCGCAGGACTGCGCGGAGGCGCAATGCTTCAGCCCTGGTTTGTCGAAAAATACGGCGGCGGACAGGCGGAGAAAAAATTGTGTCGCCTTAAGCTGACATTTTCCTTCGAAGCGGAAATCGTACCTCAAAAGATATATCTTGCCAAAGAGAGCGGAAAGCTCGATTGTTTTGTCAACGGCAGAGCGTTGGGCGAAAAGTGCGATTTCTATTGGGTGGACCGCTGTTTTGACGTGTATCCGATAGAGATCGGGGCAGGTAAAAACGAAATTGTGCTCGAAGGAGATTTTTGTGCGGACGACGGGCTCGAGGCTGTCTATCTGATAGGAGAATTCGGGGTAAAATTGCCGCGTACGCTGACGGCTTTGCCGAAGAAACTCAAGGCGGGAGATATCGCTCCGCAGGGCTTCCCGCATTATACGGGCGCGATAGAGTATTATACGGGGATTCGTTCGGGAGATTATACGCTCGCTTTCGAAAAGCTCGGTTGCGCTGTGATGAAAGTTCGCGGCGGAAAAGAAGAAAAGACGCTGGCTTTCGCACCGTATGCGACGCAGGTGAGCATAAGGGACGAATTGGTGCTCAAGCTTGCGTTTCCTCGCAGAAATACGTTTGGGCCCCTCTATCAGCCCTATCCGCAGGCTTGTTACGGCCCCGAAAGCTTTCTTTGCGACGGCGAATGGCGGGTAGAGTATAAGCCGATTCCCCAGGGCCTGTATCGGTAAACGAAAAAAGCGGCGATTCGGCGCAAGACGCCTTCGCCCGATAAAAAAGGAGAAATATGAAACATTCTTATACGGTATGCCTCCCGTATGCTGTCATAGACGAAGCAAAAGCGGAAGGCACGGAAAAGCTTCTGGACGAAAAACCTTTACAGATCATGCTTGTCGAAAATTCGATTACGACGATCGGCGACGGCGGCCACGTCATTCTCGATTTTGGTAGAGAAATAGCGGGCGGCGTACGTATTTTGGTGCATCAAGCCGCACTTACGGCTCAAATGCGGCTTCGGCTGGGCGAATCGGTGGGCGAATGCTGCGCCGAGCTTGGAGAAAAGAATAGTCAAAACGCGCACGCTTACCGCGATTTGACCGTACCTGTGATAAGCCTTTCCGATTCAGCCTTCTTTGACAGCGGGTTTCGCTTTCTGCGTATAGATGTCGTCGGGGGAGAAATAAGCTTAAAAAGCGTGGTGGCAGAGGTTTTGGATTCCGAAGTGAATATTCAAGGCTCTTTCGAGTGTTCCGATCCTCTTTTGAACGATATTTATGCGACGGCGGCAAGAACGGTGGAGCTGTGCGTGCGTCGCGGTGTGTTATGGGACGGTATCAAGCGCGACAGGCTTGTATGGATCGGGGATATTTATCCCGAATTGTTGTCTTTAGAAAATCTCACGGACGATTTGTCGCCCGTTGTCCGTTCGCTCGATTTGGTCAAGGAGCAGACGCCTGCCGATCAATGGATGAACGGGATTCCCATGTATTCGATGTGGTGGATGATTATTCTCCGAGAGTATTATCGCCGGACGGGAGACATCGAATATCTCGCCGCACAAAAGGAATATATCGACGGATTGCTACGTTCGATCGACGCCTATGTTTCCGAGGACGGAAATACTCATTTCAAATCTAATCTTGTCGATTGGCCGACGCACGACACTCCCGACGAGCCGGCAGGCGTCCACATGATCGCCGTAGCGGCCATAGACGCCGCGAAGGAAATTATGGAGTATCTCGGGGCCGATGCGACGCTTTGCGAAAAGATATCGAAAAAGCTGTCGGCCCGCGAATTTGAGGTGGAAGAAAAAAAACAGATCATCGCTTTGAAAGATTTTGCGCTCGGAAATATAACGGATACCGAAAAAGAGAAGCTGTTAACGGGCGGCGCAAAGGGTATGAGCACATTTATGAGCTATTTTCTTTTATCCGCGATCGATCGTGCTTCGGATACCTCCCGCGCGCTGGAGATTGCCAAAGAATATTACGGCGGTATGCTGAAGATGGGAGCAACTACTTTTTGGGAAGATTTCGACATCGATTGGATGCAGGAGGCCGCTCCTTTGACGAGGCTGCCCGAAGAAGGTGAAAAGGATATCCATGGAGATTTCGGGGCGTATTGCTATCTGGGATATCGTCACAGCTTTTGCCACGGCTGGTCCTCGGGAGTATTGCCGTATCTTGTAGAACGGGTGCTCGGCGTCAAAGTGGAAAACGGCGGAGATACCGTCCGTATTTCCCCCTCGCTTGGCGGATTGACGTGGGTGAAAGGCGATGTTCCGCTTAAAAAAGGCGTTTTGCATATAGAAATAGAGGACGGCAAAATGAAAGTAAAGGTGCCTTACGGAGTTAAATTGATCTGCGGGCGTATCGTAAGATAGTCTTAAAAAATAGTGAAAAATCGGACCTTTTTTTTAGAAAAAGGTCCGATTTTTTGCTTGTAGGGTAGAGGCTTTAATAAAACGGCGGAAAGGCGCGTATTATGTCATACATAATAATTATGTCTGGCGTAATACATTGAAAAACGGCCGTTTATGTCACGCGTAACAATTGTGCGTGTCGTAGTATGTTGACAGATATAGTAATTATGTCTGACATAGATCAAGGGCGGATTTATAAAAATCTGTTTAGATCGACATAATTTATTGACAAAGAAAGGAAATTGTAATAAAATATAACCGTTGCGCTAAAAGAAAGCGGAACCGTATTCAAAGGAAAACAAAGCGGGAAAATCCGGGCCGAATTTTGAGACGCTTGTAAGAGGTAAAAATGGATTTTTTATTGACGTTGACATCGGTGGGCATACTGTTGCTTTATGCCGTTCCCGGATTTATTTTATCGAAGCTCAAGGCTGTGAATACGGATTCGTTGCCCGCGTTTTCTAAAGTATTAATGTATGTCTGTCAACCGTGTTTAACGTTATATACTTTTGACAGCGTTGATTTTACCTGGCCGCTCTTTAGGGATATGCTGTGGTTCCTGTTGGCGATTACTGTGGTGCAGCTGCTGACGATAGGGACTTTTTATTTATTGTTCCGTAAGAAACAGCAGGACGTCAGATATCGAATATATACCGTTGCGAGTACCTTCGGCAACTGTGCCTTTTTCGGGGTGCCTATTCTGGAAGCTCTGCTGCCGGGAACAAACGCCGTCGTCTTTTCTAACATGTATTTTGTCTCCATGAGCCTGTTGGGGTGGACGGTGGCTTCGGCGATTATTACTCACGACAGGAAATATATTTCCGTCAAAAAGATTGTCTTTAATCCCGCCGTTATCATTATGGCCGTGGCTCTGCCTTTATTTATGCTGAATATAAAACTTCCCGGACAGCTTTACGGTGCGGTTTCCATTGTCGGAAAAATGACTACGCCGCTGTGTATGATCATTATGGGAATCCGTTTGGGAAGCATGAGCTTTAAGAAAATATTTGCGGGAAAACTGCAATATTTAATTATTCTTGTAAAGCAGATGATTTTTCCGCTTTTGGCGCTCGGCGTCGCCTGTCTTCTTCCCTGGGAGGGATACATCAGACAGGCCATGTTTATTATGGCCTGTTGTCCCGTCGCGAGCGTCGTGCTTAATTTTGCGGAATTGCTGGGGGAAGGGCAGGAGGACGCTGCAAATATGCTTCTGCTCGGTACAATGCTGTGTATCGTCACGATGCCCGTTATGCTTCTGATCCTATAGAAATTCCTTAAAAAGCTTTTAGCCTATCAAACGAATTATAAAGAAACCGCCTCCTCCGAAAAGAATATCGGAGAAAGCGGTTTTGTTATATTTCAGGAAAACGATTAACCTGCGAGTACGTTGTTCCACATTTTGTTTGCGCGGCTGTTGGCGTCGCTGTCGAAGTAATTCATAATAACGCAACGCTTTAAGGTTTCTTCGTCGGGGTACTGCGCGAAAAGCTGGCGGGTCAGCTGTTCCTTGTCTGCCGTAATTTTATGTCCGTCCCCAAAGAAATAACTGAGATCGTATTCAACGGTATCTTCGCTTTGTGCGGCATACGTTTCTTCGATATATTCAAATATCGTTTCATTTGCGATACAGCTGGTATAATTGATATAATACATGTTTCGGATAACGTTTTCCGGCTTCGAGAGGAAGTTGACGAACATGGTGGCGGCTTCCACATTGGCTCCTTTCTGCATTACCCATCCGTCAAACCAAAGATTGGACGCCGCTTCGGGCACGCAATAATCATAACGTAAATCGTTGCCGTCCGCCTCGTTCATGATATATACGGCATCGCCGCTCCATTGATAGGAAATATCGATTTGTCCGGAAAACACGGGGGCCTTTTCGTCTGTTTCAAAGCCCCAGAAGCTTTTGTTGGTTTTATCGTTCATTTTGCTTTTGAGAAGCGCTTCGACGGCCTTCATGGTTTCTGCGTCGGTGTCGTTCATCTTTTGGGATAAAGCGGTTTGGTACTGTTCGAGGGTAATCGTTCCCGCCTCACGCTGTCCTTTCAGAGCCAGTAATTCCTGCTCATAATACATGCCGAGACCTTCGAAATAAGAGTCGCGGACATTTTCTTTCGCGGAAATGATATGGCCCTTATCGTAAGCATACCAGGTTTTAACTTCTTCGGGCTCGACTTTTGCCCGGTTAAAGGTAAAACCTGTCGTACCCCACATATAGCCCGCCGCGTAATCGCTCCAAGAGGAGCCGTCTGTCGTCTTTCCGTTATCGAAAATATTTTTGATATACGGAGAAACGTTTTTCGCATAGTAATTGGTCTCGATCGAAGTGTCGAAAAATGATTCGGGATATTTTTCAAGTAAATTTTCCGCCGCCATTTTCATAATCATATATTCGGAAGGGCAGAGGAGATCGTACGTGTTTTTGGTGATATCAAGTTTGGTGTACATGTTTTCGTTGTCCTGCATGGGAATATAATCCACCCGGATTTTTTTACCCGTTTGCTCGTAATACCAATCTTCAAACTCTTTATCGAGGCTTTTACTTCCCTTGACGTAGCTGTCGTCTCCGCCCATATCGATATAATCCACCCAACTGGCAACTTTCAGTACGGGGCGGGTATCGCACGCGGCCATAGATAATGCGGAAACCGAGAGAAGAGAAAGAGAAAGAACTGTGGAAATAATTTTTTTCATTGTTTTTTGCTCCTTGATTTTTTATAAGAAATTATATTTGTGGTGACAAGCACAATTACGATAATTAAGAAAATAATAGCGGTAAAAGCCCAATAGGAAGCTTTGGTCTTTGTGCCTATGGTGTTTGCTCTCAAATAGTAGATATGCGTACTGATGGTTTGAAATGTGTCGGGCTTAGTATAGTCGGCTATGACGAAATCATCCAGAGAAAGGGTGACGGCAAGGAGAAAGCCGGAAATAATGCCCGGCAGTATCTGAGGGATAACGACGGAAAAAAGCGCTTTTCTCGGCGACGCCCCTAAATCCAAGGCCGCTTCGTATAAATTGGGATCCATCTGTTCCAATTTTGGTATAACGGATAAAATTACGAACGGGGTGCATAGTACCATTTGCCCCAAAACGAGGGGAATATAAGTGTTTCTATCTATTCCCAAAATTGCTATAAGCAGCGCGAGGGAAATAGCCGTTACCACATCGGCGTTTATGACGGGAATTTGATTTATCCCTGTCAGTATCGAGGAGGTCCGTTTTTTACAATAGAAAATCCCTATAGCGCCTATGGTTCCGAATACGGTGGAAAGGGTGGCTACCACTGCCGACAGGATCAGCGTATTTATGACGATCTGCAGCGGGGCGTTGTCAAAATTGAAAAAAAACTTATAGTGATCAAGGCTGAAGCCTTTCCATATCTGAATATTGTCGCTCGCGTTAAAGCTATTGAACGAAAGAAAAACGATAGGGAGATAGATAAATAGAATGACAAGTCCGATAAAAAACCATTTCAAAATACATTTTGCTGTTTTCATAAAACGGCACCTCTCGTGTTCGTCTTCGATTCGGCCTTAAATCCGCCCGTCAGCCATGTGATCAGAAACATAAGAAGCAACAGGATCAACGCGGTTACCGATCCGTACCCCCAGTCTCCCGAGAAAAAATACTTTTCGATAAAAGAGCCAATAATAGTTATTTTTCCGTTTGTCATCCATTTGGAAACGACATAATTGGACATGGACGGAAGGAAAACCATCGTGCAGCCGCTGACGATTCCCGATTTTGAAAGGGGCAGAGTGACTTTCATAAACGTTTTTGCGCCCGTGGCTCCGAGGTCTCGCGCTGCCTCCAGATAACTGTTGTCTATCTTTATAAGCGTCGTATAAATAGGCAAAACCATAAAGGGGAGAAAGTCGTACACCATGCCCAAAATGGTATTGAACATATTCCATTCCGATTTGTTATAAATACCGATCCAGTCCAGCAGTTCCCGCAACGCATTTATACGCAATACAAAATTTATCCACATGGGAACGACAAACAAAAGCAGCAGCACCGATTTGGTTTTCAATCTGCAATTGGCTATGATATAAGCGACTGGATAAGCGATAAAGAGACAGACGATAGTACTGACTGTCGAAATAAAGAGGCTTCGCCCGATTGTCTTGCAGGTGCTGGAGGTAAAAAATCCGATAAGACCTTCCCCGTTGCTGCTGAAAAATTCGCGGAAGTTTTTCAAGGTAAAGCTTCCGTTTCCGTCGGTAAAGGCATAATAAACGATAATGAGAAGGGGAATCAATACAAATAGAAACAGAAATAATCCGTAGGGGATCGCCAGAAGCTTGCGCGAAAAATGCGGTTTGGTTTTTGTCATTTTTTGCTTTCCTCCGGATTTTTCAGCGTCAGTTTGATTTTATCCTTGGGGATGATCAGGCTGACGTAATCGTTTTCGTTCCAGAGATCCTCGCAGGCGAGGACATAATCTTCTTCGTTTTCTGTTCGGACAATGTAGCGGTAATATTCGCTTTTATAGATAAGGGAGATGATATTTCCGCGCGCGCCGCCGGCTTCGGGATCGTCGCTCATCGTAATGTCGTGGAGCCCTACTTCGACGTTGACCTCCGTATCCGTGAGGTCGAGCTTTTCTCCCTTCGCCGTAATCAGATAACCTTCCTCGTCGAGATGACTGCCCGGATAAAGCTGGGTGACGTCGCATTCGAATTCGCCGTCGCCGAATTCCACGGTATTCTTTTTGGTGACGACGCCCGTAAACTGATTGACGCGGAATAATTTTTTCATGACGTGAATTCCGTCGGGGGCAATTGCAAGCCCGATCGTGTCGCCCAAGCGGGGCGCGGCGGTGCTTTGGATTTCGATCTCGTATCTTCCGCATTGCACGAGAATCTGATAGTGAATGCCCTTAAAAATAACGGAGGTTACTTTTCCCGCCAGCGTGCCTTGTCCCGCAGGCACGATCTTTACGTCCTCGGGGCGGACGACGACATCTACAGGCTCGTCTTTTTCAAAGCCGCCGTCCTCGCATACGAAAGATTTGCCGCAGAAGCGCACGAGATAATCTTTGGGCATGGTTCCCGAGAAGATATTGCTTTCGCCGATAAAGTCGGCGACAAAAGTATTTTTCGGCTCGTTATAGATCATTTCGGGCGTACCGATCTGCTGAATATAGCCGTCCGCCATAACGACGATCGTATCCGACATCGTCAGCGCTTCTTCCTGGTCGTGCGTAACGTAAATAAAGGTGATGCCCAGCCGTTTGTGCATGGCTTTGAGCTCTAACTGCATTTCCTTTCTCATTTTGAGATCGAGCGCTCCGAGCGGCTCGTCGAGAAGGAGAATTTCAGGCTCGTTGACGATGGCGCGGGCGATGGCGATACGTTGCTGCTGTCCGCCCGAAAGGGTGGAAATGCTCCGTTTTTCAAAGCCCTCGAGATCGACGACTTCAAGCGCTTTTTTTACTCTTTCCGCGATCTCCGCTTTAGAAAGCTTTATATATTTTTCAACCGTGTTTCCCTTTTTATCGACATACGTAGTGCTCACTCTTTTAAGCTTAAGCCCAAAGGCCACGTTTTCAAAAACATTGAGGTGCGGGAAAAGCGCGTATTTCTGGAAAACGGTATTCACGGGCCTCTGGTTGGGCGGGAGACTGCTGATATCCTGGCCGTTGAGAAGAATTTTTCCGCTCGTGGGCATTTCGAAGCCCGCGATCATGCGCAGGGTAGTGGTTTTTCCGCAGCCGGAGGGGCCGAGAAAGGTGACAAATTCGCCTTTGCGGACATACAGGTTCATATTGTCGATGACGCTTACGCCGTCAAATTCCTTGCAGACATCTACCAGCTCGATAATATTGGTCGCATTTTTTTCCATAAGTGTTCTCCAAAAACAGCGCGGTTTTTATTAAAAAAATCAAAAGTTGGGAGGTGTGGAAATCCAAAGAAATTTTGCTTTTCCCTTGCCCTTGTTCAAAATGGAATGGGGCTTTCCCGCCGAATAATAAAAAGCTTCGCCCTTTTTACATATATATTGTTTATTGCCCAATACGACGGCGATTCTTCCCTCCAGCACGTAGCCGAATTCCTCGCCCTCGTGCGGGATATCGCCCGAGGTGGAAACGCCTTCCGCCAGCTCCACGAGAACGGGTTCCATCATATTTTTCTGCGCGTTGGGAATCAGCCATTTCCAAAGTACGCCGTCCGCATCTTTTTCAAAGTATTCTTCTTTTCCAAATATGACTTTTTCTTTTGCTTCTTCCCTGAAAAATTCCGAAAGATTACTGCCGAGCGCCGACAGAATATCGGTGAGGGTAGCGATAGAAGGGCTGTTTAAGTCGTTTTCCAGCTGGGAAATATATCCCTTGGTGAGCTCGCACCGATCGGCGAGTTCTTCCTGCGTCAATCCCTTTTGATTGCGCATTTGTTTGATTTTTCCGCCTAACTCCAAGGTTCCTCTCCTTATCCGTTTTTTTGTCCGTCGGTTTTGTAAAAGTAAACTTTTTTCTTTGTAAAAACAATCCGCGGCGGCGGTTTGTTAATAATAAACGAAAAGTTTAGTTAAAATAAACTCACGCACTGCCGATAATTATATTGTAAAGAGAAAAATTTGTCAAACGTTTGAAGGCGGTTTTTACAATATTTTCATAAAAATTTTTTCGCGGGGCGGCAGGGGGCCGTTTTTTAGGAAAAAACAAAAATAAAACACGAAAAAAAGGTCTACCGAATGGCAGACCTTCATATTCATAATTAAAGTTAAGTACAATTTTCCTTCGATTACGCTTCCATCGCGTTCAGCTTCTTTGCAAGCTTCGCTTTCTTGTTGGCGGCGTTATTCTTATGAAGGATTCCCTTGGAAGCGGCCGAGTCGATTGCGGAAACGGTTTCGGGATAAAGCTTCGTCGCCTCTTCCTTATTTCCGGCTGTGACGGCGGCAAGGAATTTCTTGATCTGCGTCTTGAGTGCGGACTTTACGGCTTTGTTGACTGCGGTTTTCTTCTCGATAACCAAAACTCTCTTTTTTGCGGATTTAATATTAGGCATGATGATCTCCTTATTTTTTCCTGTTTTTCTTAAATAGATTTCGTTTGCATGGATTATTTTAGCATAAATAATCGGGCTTGTAAACTGTTTTTGAGGTGTTTCTTCCGAAAATCGGCAAATTTTCGGAAAATTTTTTGTTTCGGGAGGATAATATGGATATTCCCGGCGGGGGCGTCGGTTTTTTCGACAGCGGCATAGGAGGGCTGACCGTACTTAAGTCCTGTCTTAATGTCTGCGGCGGCCTGCCCGTCTATTATTATGGGGACGACAAACGCGCGCCTTACGGAAACCTGCCGCCCGAAACGATCCGCGAATACGCCCGGGATGCCTTCGGGCTTTTCGGCAAGCTCCGCGTAAAAGCCGCCGTCATTGCCTGCAATACGGTGACGGCGGTGTGCGCCGACGAATTCCGCAGGTCTTTTCCCTTCCCGGTCATCGGGGCGGAACCCGCCGTATTTCCCGCTGCGAAAAAGGGGGGACGGATCTTTATACTTGCCACGCGGGCCACGGTTGAGAGCGAAAGATTTCAAAGGCTCTGTCTCCGCGCCATGGAAAAATATCCGCAGGCAGAGCTTTGCGCCTATGCATGCGATGGATTGGCGGGGGCGGTGGAGAAGCATCTCTTTTCCGGCGAGGGTTACGATTTCGCTTCCTTTTTTCCGAAAGGGAAGCCCGATGCCGTGGTGCTGGGGTGTACGCATTATATATTCTTAAAGGAAAAGGCGGAAATATTTTACGGCTGTCCCGTCTATGACGGCAACGAGGGGATTTCCCGCCGCCTCGCCGACATTTTGGCATTGGAAACGGAAAAAGCTTACCCCTTGGCATTGAAAACGGAAAAAATTGACTCCCTTTGGCCACCCGTGACCACAGATTCTGATTTTTTATGTTTGCCGACCACCTTTGCCCCCGTTTTGCCCCTCGAAACGGGCAGTCTCGAGGAAAAGAAAAAAAACATAAAAGCGAACACTTGTTCGCGTGGCTTTTTGAAAAATCGGGAAAATTGCCCCGAAAAAAGGGGTTTTTCTCGCGTTTTTTTCCTCGGAAGCGGAAAAATCACCGATAAAAGGGTATGCGAACAAATGTTCGATATAAAAAATAGGGGTAATATTTAGAAATGTGGTCATCAATCCCAAAATTTTACTCTTTTTTTTGAAAAATTTGCAAAAAAAACTTGACAAGGGGCAAGAATGGTTATATAATAGAGACAAGTTACTAAATATAAAAGGGGGAGGTGAAGATATGGCCAATATGTTTTGTGGAATTTACGAACATCAGCTGGACGACAAAGGTCGGCTGCGGATTCCCGCAAAGTTCAAAAAAGGCCTGACGGGCGAGCACAACGAAAAGACGTACAGCTTTACCCGCGGCATGAACGGCTGTATCTACGTCTTTCCCGACGAAGTGCTTGAGGAGACCGTCGAGGAGCTTTCGGAAGAACGGCTGGGCGAATCCTCCAAGGCGTCCCTGTTGTTCTTCAGCTCGATATTTTCGGCGGAAGAGGACGGACAGGGGAGGGTAGTGCTTCCTTCCAGGCTCCGCGAAATCGCGGGGATCAAAAAGGACGTCGTCACGGTCGGCCGTGGCAAGCGGCTGGAGATCTGGTCGGCGGAGCGGTATAATGCGTATCTCGAAGGCGCGGACTACGACGCAGAATTCAAAAAACTGGGGATTTAAGAGATGCTGGAATTTTCGCATAAGCCCGTTATGCTGGAAGAATGTATGGAAGGCCTTTCCTTAAAGGACGGCGGAATCTATTTCGACGGCACGGTGGGCGGAGGCGGACATTCCTACGAGATACTTAAAAGGACTTCGCCCTCGGGCAGGCTGATCGCCACAGATCTGGACGACGAAGCGATCGCCGCGGCAGAGGAGAGACTTTCCCCGTTTGAAGGCAGATATACAATTTATAAATCCAACTACAAGGATTTTGAAAAAGTATTCGACCGGGCGGGCGTGGAAAAGCTCGACGGAGCGCTCCTCGATTTCGGGGTTTCTTCTCATCAGATCGACGACGCCGAACGCGGCTTTTCCTATCGGGCCGCCGACGCGCCGTTGGATATGAGAATGGACCAAACGGCTCCTTTGACGGCGAAAGACGTGCTCAATACTTATACGGAAGAAAAGCTTGCGTTTATTTTCAAGGCGTACGGCGAAGAAAACTTTGCCCGTCCGATTGCGCGGAACGTCGTAAAATACAGGGAGACCAAGCCCTTTGAGACGTGCGGCGAGTTCGCTTCCGTGATACGCGGCAGTATCCCCGCAAAATTTCGTTTCGGGGCGCCGTGTGAAAGAAAGAGCTTTCAGGCGCTCCGGATAGAAGTCAACGGCGAGCTGAACGGATTGTACGAGCTGGTGCTCGCCCTCGTCGGGCGGCTGAAAACGGGGGGACGGATTGCGATCCTCACCTTTCATTCCCTCGAGGACAGGGCGGTGAAGGAGGCGTTCAGATATCTGGAGTCGCCGTGCACCTGTCCCAAGAGCTTTCCCGTCTGCGTCTGCGGAAAGAAACGGGAAATTAAAATTATTACGCACAAACCGATCACGGCGGGCGCGGAGGAACTCGGAAACAATTCGAGGAGCAAATGCGCAAAGCTGAGGATCGCGGAAAAAATTTTATAAGAACCTTAAGAGAGAAGAAACACAAAGGATAATAAAAAAGTTATTATGAGTTGACGACAAGCAACACGGAAGGAGAGAAGAAGATGGCTACGGTATTTGAAAACAGACCCGCACCGGTATATACGCCGCCCGAAGAGGAAGCGGCTTTACATAACGCGCGCATCAAGGAGCGCTACGAACAATTGAGAAACGCCGAGGCAACCCAGCTTGCGGAGAGCATTTCCGAAGCGGAGAGGGCGCCTTATGCCGCTACCCGCGCTTCGGCTCCCACGCTCGCGCCCGAGCGTCCCGAAAGGACGGCTTCCTATCCCGCCGCACCCGCGACGGAAGGAGCGCCCCGTACGGCCGAATACGTACACACCAAGGTGAATTCGCCTCTGTTCACGCCCGAAACGCTGGACAGGACGATCCGCCGTGAAGATTATGATTTTGCGCCGTCCGAAACGCCCGACGTCTCCGCCGCCGACCTCCTTGCGGCATCCGTGCAGACTGCGGGCGGTGCGGCGGTCGCGGAAATGCCCGTTACGGCGGTAAACGTCGGAGTACGGGAGGAGAGCTACGGCTTCAGCCGTTTCGCTAAAATGGTGATGGCGGCGTTTGCCGCGCTGGTTATCGTCATGTTGACGGTCATCTGCATCAATACGCAGGTGATAAGCTCCAAATCCGCGCAATTGAGGAGGCTGGAGACGGAAAGGCAGGCGCTCGTCGAAGAGAACGCCGCTCTGGAAGGCCGTATCGAGGAAGCCAAGTCTCCCGAAAAGATTTTGGAGTACGCGCAGGAACACGGAATGATTTTCGACGATAAGTAAAAAAATTTCCGGAAGGAGAGAACGACCATTAAAAAACCGACAACCGATTATTCTGTATCTGTTTTACGAAAGAGGTTATTTGCCGTGTTCACGGCGATAACCTTTCTTTTTTGCATTTTAGCGGGCCGTTTCTTTTACGTACAGGTCGTCTGGAGCGGTCAGCTGGGCTATCGTGCTTTGGATCAATGGATGCGCGAAATTCCCGTCGTGGCGGAGCGCGGCCTCGTCACCGACCGCAACGGCGTGGTGCTGGCGGAAAACAATACCTCCTATACGGTGTTTGCCCGCTCCAACGCGGTCAAGGATAAGACGGGCACCGCGCGCCTGCTTTCCGATTGTCTCGGGGTGGACGGCGACACGCTGTTGAAAAAACTCGAATCGGTCAAGGCGTCGGAGATTACGGTGGCGCGGCACGTGGGCAAGGGCGCGATAGAGACGCTGGCCGAAGCCAATCCCGAAGGCGTTTATTATTCCCGGGACAATACGCGCGTCTATCCCAAGGGCGATTCGCTTTGTCAGGTGCTCGGCTTTACTTCAACCGACAATTCGGGTACCACAGGGATCGAAAAATATTACGATAAATATCTCGCGGGGACGAACGGGGAACTGCTTTACGAAACCGACCTTGTCGGTGTCAACCTTAAGGGCGCGGTTGCTGCCTATCGCCCCGCCGAGGACGGCATGAACGTTAAACTCACCGTCGATTACGGGATACAGTCCGTCTGCGAAAGCGTCATGGCGAAGGCCTTCGAGGAACATTCGCCCGTATCCGCAGAGTGTATCGTGCTCGATCCCGACACTTTTGAGATTCTCGCCATGGCAAATTATCCGGGGTACGATCTCAACGACGTGCCGCGGGACGAGACAGAGCTTTTGAACAGCCTTTCCAGAAACCGTATCGTCTGCGATATTTACGAACCCGGCTCCACGTTCAAGGTCGTCACCGCGGCCGCGGACATCGAGGAATCCCTCAGGGGAAACCGCAACGCCTTTTCGACGAGCTACGTATTTCCCAGCAGCCGCACGCGGTCGGTGGACGGCACGACGGTAAAGTGCTGGAGCAACCACGCAAACGGCAAGCACTGCAACCAGACGCTCGCCGACGCGCTCAACAACAGCTGTAACCCCTGCTTTACGGATATCGCGCTCGCACTGGGGACTTCGACTTTTTACGATTACCTTTCCGCGTTCGGCTTCGGCAAGACGACGGGGATCGATTACAGCGGCGAGGCGTTGGGTATGCTGCTGCCTGAAACGGCGGTGAGGGACTGCGATCTCGCGCGTATCGGCTTCGGGCAGACGATCGCGGTGTCGGGGATACAGCTCGCCTGCGCCACCGCGGCGGCGGTCAACGGCGGATATTATTATACGCCCCATCTCGTCAAAAGCATTTACGCTTCCGACGGGTACGTGCTTCAGGACGTGGAAAAAACGCTGAAAAACAGAACGATCAGCGAAAAGGCCTCCTCGACGCTCGCCGCCATGCTGGAGGGCGTCGTCCGCGACGGCAGCGGCAAAAAAGCGTACATAGAGGGCTACAGGGTCGGCGGCAAGACGGGTACGGCGCAGAAATACGAGGACGGACACATCGCCGCAGGAAAATACGTTTCTTCCTTCGTCGGCTTTTTCCCTGCGGATAACCCGCAGTATCTCGCTCTCGTCATCATAGACGAGCCGCAGGGCGCTTATTACGGAAGCTCGGTGGCCGCGCCGTGCGCGAAAGAAATTTTCGAGGGAATTATCGCTCTGAAAAACATACAACCCTACCAAAGCGAATAAATATAGAGTGAAGGAAATCGCGGCCGCGGCTGTTCGCGGCCTAAAGGGGTGCACATCATGCTTTTATCGGAGCTTGCCCGCTGCGTCGGGGGCGCGCGTATCGTATGCGGGGCCAAAAATATGCAGACGTCGGAAAATACGCAGATCCGCGGGCTGACCGCGGACAGCCGCTTCTGCTCGACGGGAGACTTGTTTTTCTGCCTGACGGGCGGAAAAACGGACTCTCACGTCTATGCGCGGGACGCCGAGGAAGCGGGCGCTGCCGCCGTCGTGACGGAACGTGAGCTCGAGCTGAAGATTCCGCAGCTCGTCGTGCCCGATTCGCGCGCCGCCATGGGGCTGATCGCCTCCGCCTTTTACGACCATGCCGCGGAAAAGCTGAAAATTATCGGCATCACGGGCACCAACGGAAAAACGACCACGTCCTACATGCTGGCCTCCGTGCTCCGCCGCGCGGGAAAGACGGTGGCGGTGGTCGGGACGCTGGGGATCTATTACGGCAAAAAGCAGATCGCGCCCGAACTGACCACGCCCGATCCGCTCTTTTTGCACAAGATGTTTGCGGATATGGTAAAAAGCGGGGTGGAATATGTGGTGGCTGAAGTGTCCGCACACGCGCTTTTTTACCGCAAAGAGGAAGGAATCCCGTTTGCGGCGTGTATCTTTACCAATTTCACGCAGGATCACCTTGATTTCTTTCGCACCATGGAAAAGTATAAGGCGGCGAAAAAGCTGCTCTTTACGCCCGAGAGGTGTCCGATCGCGGTGCTAAACGGCGACGACGCGGTGGGGCGGGAGATCGGAGGGCTTCGCGGCGAATCGGACAAGGCGGGTAAGACGAGTACGGTGTTTTACGGTTTGGAGACTCCCGCGGAAGCGTTTGCTGTGATTACCTCGGAGGAGCTTTACGGCTGCGAATTTATGCTCAATCTGTCCGACAATTTATGCCGCATTTCCCTGCCGATGACGGGACGGCACAACGTTTACAATGCAATGGCCGCGGCGGCGTGCGCGTACGCGCTGGGAATCCGCACCGAGGCGATTGCGGGAGGATTGAGCGGCATGAAACCCGTGCGGGGCAGGCTGGAGCCCGCGGGTAAATTTCACGGCGCGGATATCTTCGTCGATTTCGCGCATACGCCCGACGGCCTGGAAAAATCGCTCGCCGCGCTGAAGTCGCACTGTAAGGGCAGGCTGATTTGTCTGTTCGGGTGCGGCGGCAACCGCGACCGCACCAAGCGGTCGATTATGGGCGAAACGGTGGCGCGAAAGGCGGATTTCTCCGTGCTCACTTCAGATAATCCGCGCTACGAGGACCCTTACGACATCATCGCGGAGATCGAAAAGGGGTACAGGCGGTTTTCCGTACACTATGCCGTCGTGCCCGAACGGGAGAAGGCGATTTACTATGCGGTGGGGCTTTTGAAGAAAGGGGATATCCTGCTTGTGGCGGGCAAGGGCGGAGAGGATTATCAGGAGATTATGGGTATAAAATATTCCTATAACGACAATGCTGTAATCAGGGAGGCGTTAAGCCAAAAGCCGGACAATCCGCTTTGAAGCCTTGATTTTTATGAAAAATTATCTCGCAGCCGCGCTCGTCGCGTTTTTATTGTCTCTCGTCTTCTGTCTGCTGCTTATCCCCGTCCTGAGAAAGCTGAAAGCGGGACAGAATATACTCTCTTACGTAAAGGAACACAAAGGCAAAAGCGGTACGCCCACCATGGGCGGACTCGCTTTTGTTTTGTCCGCGGTGCTCGCGGAAGCCGTCTTTCTCAAAAAGTTCGACCGCGTGGCGGTCGTTTCCCTGACGGTAGGGTTTGCCTATCTGCTGGTGGGGCTTCTGGACGACGTGCTTAAAAAGAAGCATAAAGAAAATCTCGGGCTCAAGGCTTGGCAAAAGGCGCTCTTTCAGACGTTTGCCGCCGTTTTTGCGGGCCTCTTCTGCGTCCGCGCGGGTCTTACTACCTTAAATCTCCCCTTCACACACAAAAGCGTGGACATCGGCTGGGGCATGGTGCCTCTGGCGGTATTCGTCTTTCTTGCCACGGTCAACAGCGTCAATCTGACCGACGGATTGGACGGGCTGGCTGCGGGTACGTCACTGCCGTTCTTTCTCTGTCTCGGCCTGCTGATCGCCGTGCAGGGCAGATTTCCCTCTCTGGCGCTTTTATCCTTCTGCCTTTGCGGCGCGCTCGCGGCGTACCTGATTTTCAACGTCTCGCCCGCGGCGGTATTTATGGGGGATACAGGCTCGCTGGCTTTGGGCGGCTTCGCTTCCTGTATCGGAGTTTTCACGGGAAACACTCTTTATATCGCCGTCGTGGGAATTATGTTTGTCCTTTCGAGCATAACCGTTATCATTCAGGTAATATACTATAAGGCTACGGGCGGTAAACGGGTCTTTCTCATGGCGCCCGTGCATCATCACTTTCAGGAAAAAGGTTATTCTGAGGCGAAGATTTCCTACGCCTATGCCGTCGTAACCGCGATTCTCGGCGCGCTGTGCGTGATCGCCCAACTCTAAAAAATCAAACGGAGGAGTTCATGTATCCCGTAAGACAAACGTTTCTCGTGCTCGGCTTATCCCGCTCGGGGTGTGCCGCGGCCGAATTTTTACTGGAAAGAAAAGCGAAGGTATTCGTCTATGACGACGTGGCGGGCGAAGCGGTGGAAAAATCCGCGCGTCTGCTGGAGGAAAAGGGCGCTGAACGGGCGACGAAAGAACAGATTTCCCGTATGCACGAAATCTGCGACGCGCTGGTTTTAAGCCCGGGAATCCCCATCGACCATCCGACGGCGGTGGCGTTCAAGCGGAGCGGCAAGGCGGTGATCGGTGAAACGGAGCTGGCGGCAAGATATATGCGCTGTCCCGTAGCGGCGGTGACGGGAACCAACGGAAAAACCACCACCGTCAGCATGCTGGCGAAGATACTCTCCGAGGGCGGATATAGAGCGGAGGCGTGCGGCAATATCGGTTCGCCGATGATCAAATACATATCTTTGGGAGAAAACGACGTGGCCGTGGCGGAAATTTCCAGCTTCCAGCTGGAGACGCTCAATTCCCTGTGTCCGCACGTGGGGGTAGTGCTCAATGTTACGGAGGATCATCTCAACCGTCATTACAACATGGAGAATTACATATTTCTGAAGAGCAAGCTTTTGAAAAACAGTACGGAAGCGGAATACGCGGTGCTCAATTTCGACGACGGAATCGTGCGCGGGTTTGCCGAAAAGACAAAGGCGAGGATCTTCTATTTTTCCGTCAGGGAGCGGGTGCACGGCGCCTATCTCGAAAACGGAACTCTGTATTTCTGCGGCGAAAAGATCATGCCCGCTTCCGAGCTGCTCACCGACGGGCTCCACAACGTCCAAAACGCCCTCGCGGCGATTGCGGCGGCAAAAATCATGGGGATAAGCTCCGAGAGCATCGCGCGGTCGCTCGCTTCCTTCAAGGGGATTAAGCACCGTATCGAATTGGTGGGGGAAGCGGACGGCATAAAATATATCGACGATTCCAAGGGCACCAACGTCGATGCCACAATCAAGGCGGTGGGGTGCATGAAGGAGGAGACGGTTCTTCTCGTCGGCGGCAAGGATAAAGGTTACGATTACGACAAGCTGTTTGTCAAGCTTCGGACGTCCAACGTGGTGCACGCGGTTCTGTACGGGGAAAACCGTTTCCGGCTGTTCGAAAGCGCGCTGCGCTGCGGCTTCGAGCGCATAACCCTCTGCGTCGGGTTCGAATTTGCGGTACGGCTGGCCCGCATGCTGGCCGCGAGAGGGCAGACGGTGCTTTTAAGCCCCGCCAGCGCAAGCTTCGACGAGTTTGCAAGTTATGAAGAGAGAGGTGATAGATTTGTCGAAATCGTCCGTACCTTCGAGGAGGAAGCGCTCCGCGCCAAAGCAGAAAAGCCCGAAAGGAAGCCCGAAAAGATCGTCGTCGATGACGGCGGAAGCGACCGCGGAGCCCTTCCTGCCGCAGATACGGGCGAGGACAGCGCTTCAGACGACGAAGGGGAAGGAGCGGACGAGTAGGGCGACGGGCGATCTGACCATTCCTATTCTGACGATACTGCTTTCCGCCTTCGGCGTATTGATGGTATATTCTGCCAGCTCTTATACGGCAAAGACGCAGTACGGCGACGAATTCTATTTCATGAAGAAACAGCTTCTCGGCTTCGTGGTGGGGATTATCGCCATGGGCTTTATGGCGTTTTTCGACTGTCAGAAGCTGAAAAAGATCCGTTATGGGGCGCTGATCGTGCCGCTGGTACTGCTCGCCCTCGTATTCGTCCCCGGGATCGGGCGCAGCAATTACGGCGCCACTCGTTGGATCGGGATAGGAAGTATTACCATTCAGCCCTCCGAGCTCGCAAAATACGGCTTCGTTATCTTTGCTTCGGCCTATATGTCGGAACATATGGATTCCATGCGCACCTTCAAGGGGGCGCTGCCCGTCCTGCTTGCGGGCGGCGCGGTCTGCGTGCTCATCATTATCGAGCCGAATATGTCCGTCACGATGTGCGTGGGGCTTCTCATGCTGGCGATGATCTTTCTCGGCGGCATGAAAATGAAGTATTTCCTCATTATTCTTGTCCCCGCGCTGGTCGCTGTTCCCGTGCTCATTTTGATGGAGCCGTACAGACTTTTGCGTTTAAGCGCCTTTATCGATCCGTGGGCCTCTCCGAAAAACGAGGGCTATCAGCTGATTCAGTCGCTGTATGCGTTGGGAAACGGCGGCTGGTTCGGCACGGGATTGTTCCGATCGCGGCAGAAATATCGTTTTCTGCCCTTTGCCGAAAGCGACTTTATTCTGTCCATCATCGGCGAGGAATTCGGGTTTGTGGGGATATGTATCCTTTTTCTTTTGAGCGGGATACTCATTTATAAGGGAATCAAGACCGCGGCCGAGTCGGATAATTTTTTCTCCTTTCTTTTAGCTTCGGGGATTACGCTCGTCTATGGAATCCAGACGGTGATAAACGCATTGGTTGTCAGCGGGACGATCCCGCCCACGGGGCTGCCTCTGCCGCTGGTGAGCTCGGGCAATACGTCGCTGATCATCACGATGGCGTCGATGGGGATTCTGTACGGGATATCCAGACAAAACGCAATCGCCCGCGCGGGCGGGAAAAGGGTGAACAAACGGCGGCGTTGATTCATACAATAAAACATAAGGAGTTATTATTGTATGGATAAATTTATTATAGAGGGCGGCGGAAAACTCTATGGCAGAACGGAAATCCAGGCCGCTAAAAATTCCGTACTGCCGCTTCTCGCCGCATCTGTTTTAACCGATGAACAAGTGACGATACGGGATGTGCCCGCCATCTCGGATGTGGAAAATATGTTGCACATACTAAGCGAACTCGGCTGCGGAATCAGCCGTACGGCAGACAGTGTAATCATCGACAGCGTGAACGCAGTTTCCCACGAAATCCCCGCGAGGCTTACAAAGGAACTGCGTTCTTCCGTTTTTATGCTGGGTTCGGTGCTCACCCGCTTCCGCCGCGCGAAAATTTCCTATCCCGGCGGCTGCGATATCGGGCTTCGTCCCATCGACCTGCATCTTGCGGGGTTAAAGCGGCTGGGCGTAAAGATCGAGGAGGATAAGGGGTACATAACATGCAGCTGCGATAAGCTTTCGGGCGCGGATATTCTTCTGGATTTTCCCAGCGTGGGAGCCACGGAAAACATCATTCTGGCTTCCGCGAAGGCGGAGGGGACAACGGTGATTCGCAACGCCGCAAAGGAGCCGGAGATCGTCGATCTGCAAAATTTCTTAAACGCCATGGGCGGAAGAGTGAGCGGCGCGGGCGGCGGCACGGTCGTGGTGGAGGGCGTGGAAAGACTTCACGGGATAGAATATACGCCTATCAAGGACAGAATCGAAGCGGGAACTTTCCTCATTGCCGCGGCTTCGTGCGGCGGAGAAATCGAGATCGAAGGGGTTCCGCAGGAAAATATTGCGGCGCTTTTGCATAAACTGCGCGAAAACGGTTGCAAAATACATATAAAAAATGATAAAATAACATTGAGGAGCAGCGGGCGGTTGGTTTCCGCCGATCTGATAGAGACTACGCCCTTTCCCGGTTTTCCCACCGACCTGCAGGCGCAATTTTCCGCGCTTGCGTGTACGACTTCGGGAACAACTCTCGTAGTGGAAAATCTGTTTGAGACGAGATATAAATACGCGGGCGAACTCAAACGCATGGGCGCCGACATTACCGTCCGAGGCCGAAACGCCGTAATCCGCGGCGTGGAAAGGCTGCACGGCGCGTGCGTTACCGCCGGGGATCTTCGCGGGGGCGCGGCGCTCGTCATCGCGGCTTTGAAAGCGGAGGGGGAAAGCTGCGTCGTCGATCTGTCGCACGTTGACAGGGGATACGCCGATTTCGAATATAAGCTGAAAAAACTCGGGGCTAAAATCCGTCGGGTACGGGTGTAAGCCGCGGGGATATAAGGAAGGAAGCATGCATGCACAAAAGAAACGTAATCGCAATTTTATTGACGGCGGTCATTTTTATTTCCGCCGCAGTGCTCGGCGTCTCCGCGGTCTATCGCGTAAACGCCGTCACCTTGGACGCTTCGGTCGTTTCCGAGGCGGCAAAGGCGGAAGCGGACGAGCTTCAGAAGCTTCTTTTAGAGCGATATAAGGACGAAAGCGTTTTTTTTGTAAAACCTGAAGAAGCGGAAGCGGATTTTGCGGGGTTTCCTTATTTCCGCATGACGGCTTTCAAAAAAGCCTATCCCAATCGGCTGATCGTTTCCGCGAAGGAGGATCCCGAAGTGTTTGCCGTGAAACACGCCGAGGAATATTATATTCTCGGCGCGGACGGCACGGTGCTGGGGCTGCGGGAAGAGCCGTCCAACCGTTCGGACGGGGCGGACAACGTGATCGTAACGGGAATTTCCGCTGCGGGCGCAAAAGGGGAGCTTCTCGGCGGCGACGAATGTATTCCTTCTTTTCTCGCCTTCTGTTCGAAGATGTCTCAGCTTTTGGACGGCTTGAGGAGCAACGTACTTTCGGCGGAAGTGTCCAGGCGCGCCTCTGCCCAGACGGAAATGTTTTTTTCCTTTGTTTTCCGCGAAGGGATAAGGGCGGAGATAAAAAATCCCATGGCGCTGACGGAGAAAAAAGCGGAGGCGCTCGTTTCCTGTTATCTTTCGAGGCCCGACAATGAAAAATTGGGAGGATTGATCAGGGTAATGGACGATAACGAAGCCCCCGACGGGGTGCGCGCCACATATGATCAAAATGCGTGAAGGCGTACCTGCTGCCTTCCTGACGCGGCGTATCGCCGCGTTTTTTTACGTTTTTTTCCTCAATCCGTTGACAATGCATTATAAATAGTGTATAATAGAGAAAATATATTCTTACACAAATTGTTTTTACGGAGCGGACGGAAATTATGAGTAACGAAAGCGTTGCCGTTCTGGATATACGTTCGTACGAAGTCACTTTCCTCATCGGGGCGAAAGGGGTCAACGACACGTTCGTATTCCGCGGCGGCACAAGCGAAAAATACGAGGGCTATTCTTCGGACGGATTTTTGGACGCGGCGTCTTTCCGACGCGCGGTCATCGCCGCCGTCACCTCCGTCAGACAAAATTACGAGGGCACCGTCAAGGAAATTTTCGTCGGCGTCCCCGCAGCGTTCGTTTCCGTATATACCAAGGGGCATACGATTTCCTTTCCCTCGAAGCGAAAAATCTCCGCACAGGAAATAGACGCCTTGTACGAAAGCGGGCTGGGTGAGCTCCTGGCTTCGGGACATTATATCCGCCGTTCGGATATGTATTTCGCGCTGGGCGACAATCGGAAATATTTTAACGCTTCCGATCTGTATGGTATTCCCACTGCGTCGTTAAAAGGCGCGCTCTGCTATTATTTCGCTTCCGACGAGTTTTTCGACGCCGTGGATTCCGTATTGAGGGAGCTCGGTTTCGAGGTGGTAAACTTTATTCCGCAATCGTTGGCGCAGGCCGATTATCTGTTGCCCGAAAAGCTGCGCGAGGGATATGCTTTCCTCATCGACGTGGGGTTCCTTTCCACCTCCGTTTCCGTCGTTTACGGCAACGGGATCGTGCACGAGGAGGCGTTCGACTGCGGCTCGGGATATATTCTCGTGGCATTGATGCAGGGGCTGAAAGTGGATTACGAAACCGCGGAGGAAATCCTCGCTTCGGCAAACGTCTCGGGCGGCGCCGTTTCGAAAGATCTGATGTGGACGGACGGGAGCGGCGTTGCCTATCCCGTGAGAGAGATAAACGAGATTATAAAATACGGGCTGGACGAGCTTTGCGAAAGCGTGGATAAATTTTTCGAAAAGTACTATCGCGGCAAAAGCACGATGGGCTTTGCGGCAAATCCTCTGTCTCTTACGGGCGAGGGGATCGGCGGCGTCAAGGGCGCCGCGGAACATATCGCCAAGCGTCTGGGCCGCATGACGGAGATCGTCTGCCCCGACCTTCCCTATTACGACAAGCCTTTGTTTTCGTCGAGAATCGCCCTGCTGGCCACGGCGCTTTCCGATAAGAAAAGAAGCGGACTGCTTTATAGAATTTTCAACATTTTCGGAGGAAAAAACAAATGATCAACAATTTCGGAGATAACGATAATTACGGGGCGGGGTACGGCTACGGTTCCTACGGGGAACAGCCTGCCGCTCCCGTGCAGGAGCCTTTGGCAAACAACCTTTCGGGCGTTGCGAAAATCAAGGTCATCGGCGTGGGCGGCGCAGGAAACAATGCGGTCAACCGCCTGATTGAATCGGGGCTGAAAAGCGCGGAATATATCGTCGTGAATACCGATAATCAAGCGCTTGCGCGCTCGAAGGCGACCAATCGCATCCAGATCGGCGCAAAGCTGACGAAGGGGCTGGGCGCGGGTGCCGATCCTTCCGTGGGCAAAGCCGCGGCGGAAGAGAGCAAGGACATTATTCAAAACGTCCTTAAAGACACCGACCTCCTGTTTATTACGGCGGGTATGGGCGGCGGAACGGGCACGGGCGCCGCTCCCATTATCGCAAAGATCGCAAAGGACATGAAGATCCTCACCGTCGCGGTGGTGACTCTGCCGTTTACGTTTGAAGCCAAACGCAGAATGGACAACGCCGTCGTCGGCGTGGAGGAACTGCGCAAATCGGTGGATTCGATCATTATAATTCCCAACGACAAGATCCGCGAGGTGGTGCCGAAGGGGACGCCTTTCCCCGAAGCCCTCAAGGTGGCGGACGAGGTTTTGCGTCAGGGTATCCGCGGCATAGCGGAACTGATTGTCAATCCCTCGCTGATCAATCTCGACTTCGCCGACGTGCGCACGACGTTGAAGGCGCGCGGTCTCGCTCATATGGGTATCGGCGTCGCCAAGGGCGAAAAGAGAATTTCCGACGCGGTGCGCTGTGCGGTATGCAGCCCCTTGCTCAATACCACGATCGAGGGAGCCAGCTCGGTCATTCTCAACGTCGTGGGCGGAAAGGACCTTTCTTTGGACGAAGTATGGATGGCCGCCGATCTCGTAAAGGGCGTGATCGATTTTTCCGCCAACGTCATTTTCGGCGCATGTATCGACGAAAATATGTCCGACGAAGTGGAAGTGGTCATCATTGCGACGGGCTTCCCCGCGGGCGGACAGACCGTTACGGGCACGGAAGACCGCTCGGCTACGGCGCGCAAAGTGTCCTCGCTGTCCGAAAAGATCGACCGCGCCTATAACAACGGTATGGGCGGAGCCAACATGGCCGCGGGAAATGCGCCCGCACAGCCCGCTCCCGCGCAGCCGTTTTATCCCGCCTCCGGACAAAACGTAAATAATCCTTACGGCTCTTATAATGCGGGTTACGGAACGCAGGGAATTCCCAACGGATATACGCAGAATCCCTATCCGCCGACGGGCGCTCCCTATACCGCACCGACGGCGCCTTCTCCCTATGCAGACCCGTATCGTCAGCCTGCACCGCAGGAGGCCGGTCAATATCGCATGCCCGCCTACGGCGAAGTCGCGCCGGCGGCCGACCCCAACCGTTCTTTCGAGCCCGACGATCCCATTCCCGATCCGTCCCGCGCTCCCGTTGCTCAGGAGGCAGACAGAAAACATCGCCCCAAGTTTGTGGACTATTTCATTAAAAAGAATTCCGATAACAAATAAAGAGAATATGCCCCGTCCGATTGCAGCGATCGGACGGGGTTTTGCGTTATACGGATGAAAGGACCTCCGTTTGCGCGGACGTCCTTTCAAGGAAGAATAAATCAGATATGTGAGTAAGCGGTTAAAAAGAATAAAATGCGCATAAAAGTATGGCCTGTTTATGCGGTGGCGGTCAAAGCGGCGGCATAAGCCTCTAAAATAGTGGCTTTCATAAATTCCCTCGTTTCCGTATTGAGGGGATGGACGATGTCTTTGTATGTTCCGTCAACGGCTTTTCGGCTTGGCATTGCGATGAAAAGGCTGTCCGTTCCCTGTAGGATCTTGATATCGTGGACGACGAAACATCCGTCGATCGTAACCGCGGCAATGGCTTTTAATTTCCCCGTGCTTTCGATAAGTTTTATACGTATATCCGAAATTTTCATAATGTATCGCCCTTATATCGATAATTTAGATTATTTTACCATATTATAACTAAATTTTCAAGTAGTTTTCACAAAGTTTTTTCAATTTAACTATAATAATATACGATAACAGTCATAATTATTTATTATAGCTCATATACATACTGCATGCAACTGAGTTATTTCGACAATCTGCGTAAGTTTTACTTTATCGGAATAGGGGGAATCAGCATGAGCGCGCTGGCTAAATTTCTCCTTGCCGGCGGCTATGAGGTCGCGGGGAGCGACATGACGGCGGGCGAGCAAACGGAAGAGCTGGCCTTATGCGGCGTAAAAATTTTTATCGGAGGCGACGCGGGCAATCCGCTGTTGCGGGACGCGGACGCGGTGGTTTACACCAGTGCGGTTTCCGAGGAAAATGCCGAGTTGAAGGAAGCGCGGGCGCGCGGGAAAAAAATTTGGAAGAGGTCGGAATTTTTGAATGTCGTCAGCAAAACGTTCTCTCACGTCACGGCCGTCGCGGGCAGTCACGGCAAGACGACGTGTACGGCCATGTGCGCGCATATTCTCCGCGAAACAAACGTTCCTTTCGCCGCGCATATCGGAGGCGAGGACGGGGATTTCGGCAACTTTTATATGAGCGGTCGGGATTTTTTTGTGACCGAGGCGTGCGAATATAAAAAAAATCTGCTCGAGATCGAGGCGGAAACCGCGATTCTGCTCAATATAGACCGCGATCACATGGAATGTTACGACGGCATGGAGGATCTCGTCGATACCTTTCGGCAATATTGCAACAGTGCGGACACCGCTTTCGTGTGCGCGGACGACGAACGGTGCGCAAGCTTAGGCGAATTTTCTACTTTCGGCATTAAAAACCCCCGCTCCGACTATCGGGCGGTCAATATACGTCAGTCGGGACAAAAGTATTCGTTTACCGTATCGGAATACGGTAAATCGCTCTGCCGCGTTCATCTAAAGGCTGCGGGACGGTGCAACGTTTACAATGCGCTGGCGGCGTTTGCGGCGATGCGGCGGTACGGCTTTGACGAGAGGGAAATTTGTCGGGGGCTGGAGAGCTTTACGGCCGTCAAACGTCGCTTCGAGCATATCGGGAATTATGCGGGAGCAGCCTTTATATGCGATTATGCCCATCATCCGCGCGAAATTCTGGCTACGGTTGCCACGGCGGAAAAAATGTGCTCGGGGACGCTCTATGTGGTTTTTCAGCCGCATACCTATTCGAGAACGAAACTTTTGATGGAAGAATTTGTCAGAGCTTTGCGTCCCGTCAAAAATCTTATGATCTATAAGACCTATCCCGCCAGAGAATATTTCGACGCGGCGGGCAGCGCGGCGACGCTGGCGGAAAACGTGGGAAGCTGTCTGTATGCGGAAAGCGTGCGGGAGCTGAAGACCTGGCTGAGAAGCACCGTTCAGACGGGCGATATCGTGCTGTTTTTGGGCGCGGGAGATATTTATTATGCGGCGCAGTATCTGTTGAAAGAGTTGAATAAGTGATTGTTTCGGCAATAAGAACGGGGCGTAGCGCAACAAAATCGGCGGAAGGGGAGAGAAAAGAAAAAATCTCTCTCCTTCCGCCGATTTTTTGCTTCAATACAATTGATAAATAAGAAAAAAAATGTTATAATATGAGGGTATAAACGGGAGGTGAACGCCTTGAAAGAGAATAACGAAAAAAATAAGGACGAAAAAGAGAAGAACAGGAGGGCGGAGATCGTCACTCGGGAAAGCCTCGGCGCCGTCGGCGTCGTGTTTTCCGTACTCGCTCTGCTCATTCTCTTTACACGCTCTTTGATTTTCGGCGAAATCGGTGTTACGATCGACTATTTTCTCCTGGGAATGTTCGGTTACTGTGCTTATCCGCTGTTTCTTGCGCTGTTGTATCTTTCTGTGACTTCGGTGATCGGGAAACGTTTTATCCGCAACAGAAAGGCCGCCGCGGCTATTGCCGCCTCGGTCGTTTTTCTCATGCTTATTCTGCATATCGCACTTACCTACAAGTGGGAGCTTTCGGGCTATATTTCCGCGTGTTTTAAGGCCGGAAAGGACGGAATCGGTACGGCGACCGCCGCAGGGTGGACGGGGGCGATTTTCGTATATCCGCTTGTAAAACTGACTACGCGTATCGGCGCTTTGATTATATTTTCCGCGCTGTTTTTACTTGGCGCCTATCTTTCCGTATGCTTCGTGACGGGCGGGGGGCTTTGGCTCAGGTCGAAAAAAGAAAAAAAGTCGCCCGTAAAGCCCGAAACGCAGGCAAAGGCGTCCGCGCCTGTTTCCTTTGGCGAAGCGGGTTATCCGTACGGAGAAGATAGGATTCTTCCCCGCGCAAATGAGCCGTCGGGACAACCGCACGAGCGTATTCCCGTTTCCGCAAACGCGGCGGACGGCAGGGGCGGGGCGTATATGCAGCAGCCTGCGGCTCCGTACGGAGCTCCTTATGCTCCCGCCCCCGAAGTAAGACAGCGGCCGGGCGTGATGCTTTCCGGCGGCGATTACGCCGCGGGCAACGGACGAGTTTCTCCCGCGGAGCCATCGAATGCGTTTTCTCCGTTCGGCACTTTTTCTTCCCCTGCCGTCCGTTCCGAGCCGGGCATTCCGGCAAGTACGGAAAATTCCGCGGGGTATCGGGAATACCAGCAGAGCAAAGAATTTTTGTTCGGCAGTTCGCCCGCCGAGATCTACCGTAAAAATCTCATTTTCGACAGTAACGCTAACGTCAATAAAAAGCCGCCCGTCGATCCCGACCAGCCGACCGTATATGACGGCACGTTTGCGGGATCTTATTCCGCGGCGTATGCCGAGTCGGTAAACGGCGGAGACGAGCCTGCCCGCCCCGCGAAGATATTGACGGATAACGTCAGGGGGCAAGATTTATATGCGCCTCCCTACACCCTTCGAGATGGCGGTCCCGAACCCGGATTTGGAAATGCGGCAGCTTTCATACCGCCCGTTTCCCCGACGGTTGCACCCGTTCCGCCTTTCCCCGCAGAGCCTGTTCCGCCCGTTCGGACGGAACCCGTGCAAACTCCCAGCGTGCATATTTCCACGCCGGAAGCCGATGTCGGCGGGGAGAGCTTTCGAGGCGCAGAGCCCGTTTTTCCCACGTCTCCAAAGGAGGAGGAAAAGGACGGCCGCGGCATGTCCTCCGTATTCGGAGAGGAACGGAAGGAAACTCCGCCCGCACCTGCGGAGAGGACTCGCCCCGGATTTTTCGATATTTTTTCGCCCTCCAACCCCAACATTTACGGCAACGGGGGCGGGGCGGACGAAGCTCAGCCCGAGACGCTTTCGGGCGGAAGAGAGGACTTTGGCCGTATCTCCGAGCGTGGAAATTCAGACGTTTTTGGCCGCTCGGACAGAAGAGACGAGCTTTCTCCCTTTGACGACCGCGCGCGAGAGGCGGAGGAACGCCCGCTCGGCAGCAAGAGGGATATTTTTGACGACGAGGACGATAAGGAAAATCCTTACAGTCTGCGTTCCGATTTTTCGGAACAGCGCGGCGGAATGCCTGCGGAAGGCGATCCGTCCGGAGCGGACGACGTACCGTTCGGTCGTTCTTCGCGCATGGATTCACCCCGCATAGAGGATTCCCGCATGAAGCCTTCGCGCATGGACGGAGAGAGGAATGCGGAGAGGCGCAGCGAGGTATTTGTAGAACCGCCCTGTCCCGTTCCGCCGCCTGCGCCTAAGCCCAGGCCCCGCGTTCATAAACCTTATCGTCCCGCGCCGCTCGACTATTTCGACTGTCGGGATGTGGAACCCGACTCCAACGCGGAGGAAGTGGAAAACAATAAGCATACCATTCTTGAAACGTTGGACGCCTTCAAGGTGACGGACGCAACGATTGCGTCGGTCACGTACGGCCCTACGGTTACGAGGTACAACGTAGTTATTCCGCGCAATATTTCCGCGAAAAAGGTGGTTTCTCTCGATCAGGAAATTGCCATGAGCCTTTATGCGGCCAAAGGGGTGAATATCTATCCCAATTTCGAGGACGGCGCGGTCAGCATCGAGGTTCCGAATAAAAACAGACAGTTTGTTCAGCTCGGCTGCATGTTGACGGGGGACGGCTTTACGAAGTCCAAGTCAACTTCGCTGGTTTATGCAATGGGCAAGGACGTCGGCAACCGCAAGGTTTACGGCGATATCTGCAAAATGACCCACCTGCTGGTGGCAGGCGCTTCGGGCTCGGGTAAAAGTGTGTTCCTGCGCAGCCTCATTATCAGCTTGATCGTAAAATATTCTCCCGACGAGCTGAGACTTATTCTTATCGACCCTAAAAAGACAGAGTTCGTCATTTACGATCATCTGCCTCATCTGATGATCAACGAGATCATCACGGATATCAATAAAGTTATTCAAAGTCTCAACTGGGCAATCGGTGAAATGAATCGTCGTTACGGCCTGTTCGAACAGATGAGCCGTTCGGGGACATATGTCGTCAATATTGACGAATATAACGCCAATGTCGCGGCGGGGGAGGAAAAGCTCCCGAAGATTGTCATTATCGTCGATGAACTTGCCGACCTCATGCTTGCGGCAAAAAAGGAGGTCGAGGACAGAATCCAAAACCTCACGCAGAAATCCCGTGCGGCGGGTATTCATCTCATCATCGCCACCCAGCGTCCTTCCGCGGACGTCATCACGGGGGTCATCAAGGGCAACCTGCCCACGAGAATTGCATTTTCCGTAGCTTCGGAAGTCGATTCCCGCGTTATTCTGGACGCATCGGGCGCCCAGAAGCTTTTGGGATACGGCGATCTCCTGTATATCATGGCGGGCATGAATACGCCGACCCGCGTACAGGGCGCCTCCATATCTTCCGAGGACGCGCAGAAGGTGGTGAACTTTATCAAGGCGAACAACGAGGCGGAATACGACGAATCGGCTTCCGCATTTATCAATAACACCAAAATGCAGGGCGACGAAACGGAGGAAAGCGAAGACGAAGGCGTGGAGGAGGTATATATCGAGGCGCTTCGGTATATCATTCAAAGCGGAAGCGCGTCCATTTCCATGATTCAGCGCAAGTGTTCCGTGGGGTATAATAAGGCGGGGAAGATCATCGAATGGATGGAAGATATGGGCTATATTTCCGCATTCGACGGCGCTAAAGCCAGAAAGGTACTCATTACCAAAGAGGAATTTGAAAGCAAGTACGGCCCTCTGTGAGCTCCGCCAAATAGAAAATAAAAAAATTTCGGAAAAATTTTACAAAAGCGGCGCACGTATGTCATATTTATTGTGATATAATAGGATTGGAAATACAAAAACGCAAAGTAGGCTTTTGCATTTGTGTGCGGGCAAAGATAACGAAGGAAAACGCAAAGAATGTTGGAAAACAAAAAATTCGGAGTGATTTCGCTGGGGTGCGACAAAAATCGCGTGGACAGCGAAAAGCTGATCGGCCTGCTGAAAGAGCGGGGCTGTTCGCTGACGGACGATCTTTCGCAGGCGGAGATTGTCGTCGTCAATACGTGCGCCTTTCTCGAATCGGCGAGAAAAGAATCGATCGATACAATTTTAGAGTGCGCGGGATACAAGAAAAACGGAAAATTGGAGAAAATAGTAGTGACGGGATGTCTGCCGCAGAAATTTATCGGCGAGCTGTACGACCCGTTGACGGAAGCGGACGTTTTTTTAGGTATTCACGATTACGAAAAAATTTTCGAAGCGCTCGAGGCTTCCTATGCGGGAAACGAGCGGGAAAATTACGTCGGGAAAGGAAGCGACGGCTTTCGCGCGGCGCGGGTGCTTACCACCTGGCCTCATTATGCTTATCTTAAGATTGCGGACGGGTGTTATAATCATTGTACGTATTGTCTCATTCCGAAAATCCGCGGAAAATATGTTTCCTATCCTATGGAGGATTTGTTAAAAGAGGCGGAGAATTTGGGGGAGGTATCGGAGCTGGTCGTTGTCGCACAGGATACTACCCGTTACGGAGAGGATTTGTACGGCGTCAATAAGTTCCCCGAGCTGCTCCATAGGCTTTCGCTGCTCGAAAACGTCCGCAGAATACGCCTTTTGTATTGCTATCCCGACGTGATCGGAGACGAACTGATTGCGGAGATACGCCACAACGAAAAAATCGTCAAATATATTGATATTCCCCTGCAGCATTCGGAGGATCGCGTGCTGAAGCTGATGAACCGAAAGGGAACGCGAAAAAGCTATCTGGCGCTTATCGAAAAGCTTCGCAGGGAAATTCCCGATATTGCGATCCGCTCTACGTTCATTTCGGGGTTTCCTACTGAAACGGAGAAAGAGTTTGAGGAAATGAAAGCGTTTTTACGAGAGGCAGAATTAGTTAATTGCGGTTTTTTCGCCTATTCGAGAGAGCCGGACACGGCCGCCGCGAGGATGTCGCCGCAGGTGCACCCTTCGACGAAGCGCCGCCGCGTACGCGAGCTATACGAAATGCAGCGGGAAATTTCGAAAAAACTTCTTTCCTCTTTCGTGGGGAAGGAGCTGGAAGTGCTTTGCGACGGAATCGATTACGAAAAAAACTGCTTTGTCGGGAGGGCGTATTTCAGCGCCCCCGAAATCGACGGAAGGGTTTATTTTCACGCCCGCGAAGTTATGCAGGGAGAGACGTACAAAGTCGTTATCAACAGCGCCGACAGCTATGATCTGTACGGCGAAACGGAGGATTATCGTTCATGAATTTACCCAATAAGATTTCCGTCGCGAGAATTTGCATGATTCCCGTATTCGTGCTCTTTTTCTTTTTAGACGCGATTCCTTACAATCACGTCATCGCGGCGGTGATATTCGCCCTGGCCGCGTTGACCGATCTTCTCGACGGGCATATCGCTCGCTCGAGAAATCTCGTCACCAACCTCGGCAAATTTCTCGACCCGATCGCGGACAAAGTGCTGGTCGCCACCGCGTTTATTCTGATGCTGACGGTGCGGGATATTTTCGGGCTTCTCGGCGATTGGTGCTACGCGGCAGGCGCGGTCTGCATCTGCGTTATTCTGGCGCGGGAGCTCATCATCAGCGCCTTCCGTCAGATTGCGGCGACGGCGGGCGTGGTGCTTGCCGCGGAAAAGCTGGGTAAATACAAGACCGCTTTTCAGGACGGTTGTGTCTTCGTGCTTTTACTGGCGGTGGATTTTTCGGGCACGGCGGGGCGCATCATCAATATTACAGGACTTGTGCTGTTCGTCGTTGCGACGGTTCTCACCGTTTGGTCGGGGATATCGTACGTCGTCAAAAATCGGGCCGTGTTGAGAGATACGGCGCACTAAAAAGAATGACAGAGGAAAAAACGGAGGAGAAGGCCTTACGATGAGGAATGCGTGTATTGTCTTGAGAAATGTCAGAAACAGTCTTTGCGCGCTCGATTTTTCCCCTTCGGAGGCTTTCCTCTCGGGAGGGTATCCGTTTGAGGAAGTGCGGTTGCTCTCTGAAAACGATATATCGGCGCTGAACGAGGCCGTATCCCAATTGAAAAAAAGCGCGGACAATCTCGCCGTGATCGCGGAGAAGTCGTTTTTGCCCAAAGTGCGGGAAAATATTGCCGCCGTAGCGGGAGACGATTTTTCACAGGGGACGCTCGCGGGTGCGGGAGTTTTTCAGGAAGGGAGCTTTTCCCTGTTTCTCCTTTCTTCCGACAAGGGGGAATCGGGGGCGGAGTACGTCAAAAATGTGTGCGTACCTTATCTGAACCGTAAATATAATACCCGTTTCGACCGTCTCGTGCTTCGGTCCGTGGGCGCGGGGGAAAATCTCGTCCGCAAACTTTTGGACGAGGCCGCGCGTATGAGCGGGGACAAGTTGACGTATAATTATAAAGGGAAGCTCGGGGAGGACGTCGTGGAGATCGTTTACGATTCGTCTGTCCCTAAAATGCTGACGGACGACGTTCTTCGCCTGTTGGCGGAAGGGTTGGGCGACGCGGTTTACGCGCTGGACGACACTCCGCTCGAGGGACGTCTGGTGCAGCTGTTAAAGCTTCGAGGAAAAAAGATAAGCGTGGCGGAGTCTTTCACGGGAGGCGGGATCGGAAAGCGCATCGTATCCGTTCCCGGGGCCAGCGAGGTATATTTCGAGGACGTGAATACCTATGACGAGCGCGCAAAGATCAAGCGTCTCGGCGTTTCGGAATATACGTTGAGGACATTGGGGGCGGTTTCGGACGAAACCGCGTACGAGATGGCCGCGGGGCTTCTCGCCTCGGGCGACTGCGACGTTTCCGTGGCGACCACGGGGCTGGCGGGGCCGAAATCGGACAGGACGGAGCTTCCCGTAGGGCTGTGCTATATTGCCGTAGGGCTTAAGGAAAAAGTTTTCGTTTACAGATATAAATTTGAAGGTACGAGAGAGGAAATCACCGAAACCGCCATCAACTATGCGTTGTTTTTGGCATATCGGCAGTTGAAAAACACATAAAATTTTGTAAAAAAGATATAGGAGTAACAAATAATCATGAGCAGTGAAAAAACTAGTGTCGATAAAGTCGGCAAGGAAAAGAACGGCGATAAAATGAAAGCGCTCGACGCCGTGCTTTTGCAGATCGAAAAGCAGTACGGCAAGGGGTCCATTATGCGCCTCGGCGACGCGGCTGGCCAGACGGAGATCGAGGTGATCCCCACGGGGTGCCTTACGCTCGACCTCGCGCTGGGGATCGGCGGTATGCCGCGCGGCAGAATTATCGAGATCTACGGCCCCGAATCTTCGGGTAAAACGACCGTGGCTCTGCATGCTATCGCGCAGACGCAGAAGCTGGGCGGCGTGGCGGCGTTTATCGACGCGGAGCACGCGCTGGATCCCGTGTATGCGAAAAAGCTGGGCGTCAACCTCGACGATCTCTACGTTTCCCAGCCCGATACCGGCGAACAGGCGCTCGACATCACGGACGCGCTGGTGAGGAGTTCTGCAGTCGATATGATCGTCATCGACTCGGTTGCTGCTCTGACGCCCAAGGCGGAAATTGAGGGCGACATGGGCGACAGCCACGTCGGTCTCCAGGCGAGGCTGATGTCCCAGGCGTTGAGAAAGCTGACCGCCATCGTAAATAAGTCGCATACCTGCGTTATTTTTATCAACCAATTGAGAGAAAAAGTGGGCGTCATGTTCGGCAACCCCGAAACGACCCCCGGCGGCAAGGCGCTCAAGTTTTACGCCAGCGTCCGTATAGACGTCAGAAGAATGGACGCCCTGAAAGATGCGGACGGAATTATGGGTAACCGCACCAAGGCGAAAATTGTCAAAAATAAGCTGGCGCCTCCCTTCAAACAGGCGGAATTTGATATCGTATTCGGCGAAGGCATTTCGCAGGAAGGCTGTATCATCGATATGGGCGTGCAGTACGACGTCATCGCTAAAAGCGGCGCATGGTTCAGCTATAACGGCGACAAAGTGGCGCAGGGCCGCGAAAAAATGCGCCAATATCTGAAAGATAATCCCGCGCTGGAAGCGGAGATCGAGGCAAAAATCCGTGAGGCGGCAAAGGGCAAGCCCGCCGAAGAAGCTTCCTCCGGGGAAGCCTCCGCGGCGGAAAAGGAAGACTAAAAAACGACGCCGCCCGTTTTCGGGCGGCGTAAATCGCGTTTTACAGCGGAATACGACGAAAGGATAAAAGCATGAAATACGGTTTTGTAAAGGTTGCGGCGGCGAGCCCGCAGCTTAAAGTGGCGGACGTGAAATTTAACACGCTGAAGATTGAAGAGGAAATCGCGCGGCAGGCGGAGAACGGCACCGAGATACTTGTTTTTCCCGAGCTCAGTCTCTGCGGCTATACCTGCGGCGACTTGTTTTTACAGCCTCTCTTGATTGATGCTTGCATGACGGGCCTCAGGGAGCTCGCGGCGTTTACGAAAGGAATTTCGATGCTGATTTTCATCGGCCTTCCCGTCGCGTACATTGGGAAATTATACAATTGCGCTGCCGCGCTCTGCGGCGGAAAGGTCTTGGGAATCGTTCCTAAGACGCATATTCCCAACTATGGGGAATTTTACGAAAAGCGTTATTTTTCGCCCGCGCCTAAGGGAAATGCGAGCTATCCGCTGTGGGCGGAAGAGACTACGATATTCGGTACCGATCAGCTGTTTGCGGATATAAATTTATCCGAAACGAAAGTCGCCTGCGAGATATGCGAGGATCTTTGGGCCGGCATTCCTCCTTCCGTCCGTCATACCGCCGCGGGCGCGACGATCGTGGTCAACCTTTCCGCTTCGGACGAAACGGTGGGTAAGGCGGAATACCGAAAGACGCTGCTCGGGGCGCACTCGGGAAAAAACGTATGCGCCTATGTGTATGCGGATGCGGGAATGGGCGAATCCACGACGGATATGGTCTTTGCCGGGCATGACCTCGTTTTTGAAAACGGTTCTTTGCTCGCCGAAGCAAAACCTTTTTCGGGAACGGAAGCCGAGGCGGAAATAGACGTTTCTTTTCTTGCGGCGGAACGGAGAAGGCTGGGAAGCTTCGTTTCTGCGGCAACCGCCGACGGTTATGCCGTAACCGAAAGTACGTTTACGGGCGCAGGCGAACTCTCTTTGCGTAAAGTGCCTCGTCTGCCTTTCGTGCCTGCGGAAAGCGGAAAGCTCGGCGAACGGGCCGAGCTCATTCTCACCATGCAGGCGCATGCGCTGGCCAAACGCCTCGGACATACGGCCGCGAAAACGGCGGTCGTGGGGATTTCGGGCGGGCTGGATTCTTCGCTGGCGCTTCTCGTGACGGCCCGCGCCTTTGAACTTCTTGGCAAAGACAAAAAGGAAATCGTCGCCGTCACTATGCCCGGCTTCGGGACGACGGGAAAAACCTATCAAAATTCTTTGAAACTCATCGAATGCGTGGGGGCGAGCGGCCGCACGATCAATATTTCAAAAAGCGTTTTGCAGCACTTCGACGATATCTCTCACGACAGAACGCATCTCGACGTGACTTATGAAAACGCGCAGGCGCGTATGCGCGCTCTGATTCTCATGGATCTTGCAAACAAGACGGGCGGTCTTGTCGTGGGTACGGGAGACTTGAGCGAATTGGCGTTGGGCTGGTGTACGTATAACGGTGATCACATGTCCATGTATGCGGTCAACGCTTCGGTGCCCAAAACTTTGGTGAAGCATCTCGTGCGCTACGAGGGGGCAAAACGGGGCGGAGACACGGAAAAAGTGCTCAAGGATATTCTCGCCACCGAAATTTCTCCCGAACTTCTGCCCCCCGAAAAAAACGGAGCGATCGCCCAAAAAACAGAGGATATCGTCGGCCCTTACGAATTGCACGATTTTTATCTCTATCACGCCGTCCGCTGCGCTTCGTCGCCCGCTAAAGTTTATTATCTTGCAAAATATGCGTTTAAGGGCGCGTACGACGATAAAACGCTGCTCAAATGGCTGAAAAGTTTTTATCGGAGATTTTTTTCACAGCAGTTCAAGCGCTCATGTATTCCCGACGGAGTGAAAATCGGATCTGTCAGCTTATCGCCTCGAGGAGATTGGCGCATGCCTTCGGACGCTTCAGCGGCGCTCTGGCTGGAAGAATTGGAAAACCTATAATGCGTAAAACGGAACGGCATGAGCCGTTCTTTTTATTGTACGGCAAAAAATAAATAATTTCATAAAGGCGGTAACAATTTCAGGCCAAACAATTGACTTTTTATCGGATATATTGTAAAATAGAAAAAGGTAGGCGAATAATAAAGCAGCAGAGCGACAGCTCCCGAAAAAGTTATCCGTTTATCTGCAAATCTTTACTAAATTTTAAACACAGGAGGCACAAAATGAACGGTGTAAATTTGAGCGTCCTGTTTCTCTCCGTACAGACGGGTGTATTTATCGGCGTCCTCGTAGCCGCGGCGGTAATCTTTGCCGCGCTCGGGGCATTTGTAGGTTATACAATCTATAAGAAAAATACAGAAAAGAAAGTCGGCGAAGCGAACGAGCGCGTTCGCAAAATCATCGGCGACGCAGAGTCGGAGGCGGGCCAGATTAGGGCCGAAGCGCAGGCGGAAAGCAAGCGCGCTTTGAAGGAAGCGCTTCTCGAGGCGAAGGAACAGGATTTAAAATTAAGAAACGATTTCGAACGTGAAACCAAAGAGAAAAAGGCTGAGATTCAAAAAATGGAACAGCGTATCACCCAAAAAGAGGATGCGCTCGACAAAAAGACAGAGGCCTTGGAGGAGCAGAAAAACGATCTCTTAAAGCAGGAAGCCGAGATCAAAAAGCTGCAGGAAAAAATCAGCTCCCAGCACGAACTGATGATTCAGGAATTGGAAAAGGTCGCCCAGCTGACGCGGGAGGAAGCGAAAAAACTCCTCACGGAAGAAATTCTCGATGCGACCCGCCACGACGTCGCCGTCCAGGTACGCAATATGGAACAGCAGGCAAAGGACGAGGCGGACATCAATGCCAAAAAGATTATTGCGCTCGCTATTCAAAAGAGCGCGGCAGATCAGGCCTCGGAGCTTACCGTTTCCGTCGTTCCGCTTCCCAACGACGATATGAAAGCGCGGATCATCGGCCGCGAGGGCAGAAATATCCGTGCGCTGGAAAATGCCACGGGTATCGAACTGATTATCGACGATACGCCCGAAGTCGTCATTCTTTCGGGGTTTGATCCCGTTCGGCGCGAGATCGCGCGGCTCTCTTTAGAGCGCTTGATCGCGGACGGCAGAATTCATCCCGCGAGGATCGAGGAAACAGTGGAAAAGGTGGCGCGGGAGATCGACGTACAGATTAAGGAAGCCGGTGAAGCTGCCGTATTTGAGCAGGGGATCTTCGGCTTGCATCCCGAATTGATCAAACTGATCGGCCGCTTGAAATTCAGGACAAGCTACGGCCAAAACGTCTATAAGCATTCGATGGAGGTCGCCACTCTCGCTGGCCAGATGGCAGCGGAACTCGGCCTCGACGTCAATTTTGCCAAGCGGGCGGGGCTTCTGCACGATATCGGCAAGGCCGTCGATCAGGAACAGGAAGGCACGCACATTCAGATCGGTGCGGATCTCGCCAAAAAGTACAAGGAAAACGCCAATATCGTCAACGCCATCATGGCGCACCACGGCGACGTGGAACCCAAGACAATCGAGGCTGTGCTCATTCAGGCGGCAGACGCGGTTTCCGGCGCCCGTCCGGGGGCCAGGCGGGAAACGGGCAGCAATTACGTGAAGCGTCTGGAGAAGCTGGAAGAGATTGCGTCGAGCTTCGCCGGCGTGGATAAGAGCTATGCCATTCAAGCAGGCAGAGAAATCCGCGTCATGGTCAAGCCCGAGCAGGTGGACGACGCGCAGGCACTCTTCCTTGCGAAAGATATCGCCAAGAAGATCGAGACCGAGCTCGAATATCCCGGCCAAATTAAAGTGAACGTTATTCGTGAATTCAGAAGCGTAGAATACGCGAAGTAAGCGTTGGAAAAGCAATTGTAAATTATTCCCCTTTCCTCGAGGGGTCGTAAAACGGCCTTCGGAAAGGGGTTTTCAGTATTAAAAAATCGAGGAAAAGTATATGATTATCGAACACGGACAGTATCTTCATCTGCAGGGAAAAAATGTTTCCTATATCCTTCGTATCCACGAAAAGGGATATCTGCTTCATCATTATTTCGGAAGAAAGCTCAGGACAAACGACTATATCACTCTTGCGGCCCCGCATCGCTCTTTTTACGCCTATAACTCCGACGAGGTTTTTCTGGAGGAAGAAAAACAGGAATATCCGTCTTTTGGGTATATCGATCTGAAGCTCCCTGCGGTCAAAGCTTCCGTGGGGGGAAAAACGGCCGTATTTTCCTTTAAGTATAAGGCGCATAAAATAACCGAGGGCAAGCCCGCCCTTTCGGGCCTGCCCGCTTCCAAAGCAAACGGCGGCAAATGTCAGACGCTCGCCGTTGTTTTGGCCGACGAGGCGTACGGCGTCGAAGCAGAACTTTCTTATACGGTGTTTGAGGAAAGCGACGTGATTGCGCGTAGCGTAAAGATTACGAATACGAAGAAGGAGCCTCTGAAGCTGAAAAAGGCGGTTTCCTGTTCCCTGGATGTCGCGGGAAAGTACGGTTCCCAAACGGACATGATCTTTCTCGGCGGCACTTACGCGGAAGAACGTATGATAAAAAGGCGTCCTCTCGCACAGGGCGCTACGGAAATTTCGAGCAGAACGGGGGAGAGCAGCCATTATCTCAATCCGTTTGTCGCACTCTGCGATAAAGAAGCGACGCGCGACAGGGGCGACGTTTTGGGCGCCATGTTAGTGTACAGCGGTAACCATCGTTTTCAGATAAACGTCGATCCGTACGACAATATGCGCATAATGTGCGGAATTAACGACGAGGATTTTGCTTGGACGCTTGCGCAAGGAGAGACCTTTCAGACGCCTGAATGTCTGTTGTGTTTTTCCTTCGAGGGTATCGGCGGCATGAGCCGAAGCTATCATGATTTCCTCAACGCGCATATTTTGCCTCAGCAATTTTTACGTGGCTCCCGCCCCGTACTGATTAACAGTTGGGAGAGCACGTATTTCAATTTCGACGAAGCAAAGCTTCTGAATATAGCAAAAAATGCAAAAGAGGCGGGGATCGAATTATTTGTGTTGGATGACGGCTGGTTCGGAAAACGCAATGACGATACCTCTTCCTTGGGCGATTGGTATCCCAATCCCGAAAAGTTGCCCGACGGCGTTTCAGGACTGGCAAAAAAGATCAATGAGATGGGGCTGAAATTCGGTATCTGGGTAGAGCCCGAAATGATCAACCCTATCAGCGAGCTGGCTAAAAAGCATCCCGAATTTGCCGTTTCCTGTCCCGAGCGTGAAGCTGCGCTTTCCCGCCATCAGCAGGTGCTCGACCTTACCAATCCCGATGTCGTCGCCTTTATAAAGCAGTTTCTCGATAATTTGCTTTCTTCGGGCAATATTTCCTATATCAAATGGGATATGAACCGTCCGCTCACAGAAGTTTCTTACGACGGATTTGTGCATAAATATTATCTCGGATTGTATGATATCCTGAACTTTATTACGGAAAAATATCCCGAGGTGCTTTTCGAAGGATGCTCGGGCGGAGGCGGACGTTTCGACGCGGGTATGCTTTGTTTCCATCCTCAGATATGGGCAAGCGATGATTCGGATGCGATTGCCCGCCTGAAGATACAGGAGGGGACGGCGCTTTGTTATCCGCTCAGCTCGATCGGTGCGCACATTACTACTTGTCCAAACCATCAGTTGCGGCGAACGACTCCGTTTTCTACGCGCGCCGATGTCGCAACGTTTGGCTCTTTCGGTTATGAGCTCGACGCCGCAAAGCTTTCCGTAGAGGAAAAAATGGAGGTCAAGGGGCAGATTGACCGTTATCATCGATTGGAGGGGCTGATTCGGAGGGGCGATTTTTCAGTGCTTTCCTCCGCTTTCGAGGGCAATCTGACCGCCTGGCAGGTGACGGCAAAGGATAAAAAGCATGTGGTGCTTTTGCTGGTGCGAGAGTTGATTACAGCGAATCCCTCTCAGCTGCGGATTAGATTGCAGGGATTGAAAGAGGATGCTCTATATACGGATTTGCAGACGGGTAAAAAATATTACGGCGACGAATTAATGTATAAGGGATATTTCCCCGAAGTTACCCTTTCCGATTTCGCTTCTCTGCTTGTAGAGTTTGTGGAGGTGTAAACAATAAAAAAGAGTCCTTTTTTCATCAGAAGAGGACTCTTTTTTTAGTTGGCTTTCTAATTTTATTCCTTTGAAACAGAGTGGTTCTGTTTATAGGCGTTTTTATTTTTATACATTTCTTTGTCCGCAAGGACAAAAGCGCTTTCCAAATTTACGGCCGCGTCCTTTGTCGGGAAAAGATATTTATATCCTGAAGCGAGATTTACGAAAGATCCGTCCGGGACACGAACTTGTTGCATGCGGAAATCCAATTCCTCCAGCTTTTTTTGAGCAAAAGCTTCCGAAACATTGATAAGAACGACGAAAAATTCGTCGCCTCCGACACGAAAGACATAGGGGGTAGTGTCGTTAAACGCTTCTTGGATCGTTTGCGACACTTGTCTTAGCGTTTCGTCACCGATGTGATGGCCGAAACGGTCGTTGACGGATTTGAAATCGTTAATATCGATAACGATGCAGCACAGACTTTGATAGCTGGAAATGTTGCGTTCAAGATCATTTATTTTTTCCACATAATAAACGCGATTGTAAAGCCCCGTTACCGTGTCTGTGTAAGCGATCTTATGAAATTCTTTTTCTTTTTCCAGTAGTACGCACTGTTCGGAAATCTTTTTTGTTTTTATGATGGAATGGATAAATACCGAATAACAGGAAAGGACAACCAAACCGAAAAGCGCATAAGAAGGCCCGTATTCGATCCGTTGGATGAGTGGCTTAGGATAAGCGGCTGTAAAGATGAGGACGAAATAAATAAGAAAGGAAGAAAGCATCATTCCCGTCCAGCCGGCCTTTTTTACACGCAACAGCTCCGAGTACTTTTTGAAATAATTGCGACCGAACCAGATAATGGCGGCATAGAGAAAAAGCGTGAGGAAAAAGGAGACATAAATACCCACCCTGCCGGCCAAAACTCCTGCGTAACGGCCGAAAAAGCCTATGATAAGGGAGACGGTGTCCACAAAACAGAAGGTGAGAAAAAAGCGGCTGTCCTTACATTCCGAAAAAATCCAGAAAAGGACGAGGCTGGGGAAAGTCATGCACAAAGCCGCCGATAAGGAAGCAGGTACATCGTAAAAATATGTCGCAAGAAAATATGCGGCGATGATAATCGTGCAGCCTGTATAGATAATAATTTTATTGCGCAAATTTGGATTTTTCCAGGAGATCATACGCGTGAAAATAATCAAATTTGCCGTAACAATCAATAAATCGTTTAAAATCGGCAACAATTTTTCCATAGGTTCTATCTCCCGTCAATAATACTTATATCTATTGTAACATAAATTTTCGATTTTGTAAACCCCGCTTATGTCATTGCTTTCAAATTTGTTTACAAAGAAAAAGCGAAGGCTTTCCATAGAGGTTGCGCGAAAAAAGACATAGAGCAGCGCTTGAAAAAATATTTAGGGAAAATTTCAAAAAACACCCTTTTTCGACTTGACAATAAAGAGATTTTTAACTATAATAGCGTAGTAACTTATCCGTTGGATAAAATTGAATAGGCTGCTATGGCTCAGCAGGTAGAGCACGTCCTTGGTAAGGACGAGGTCACCGGTTCAAATCCGGTTAGCAGCTCCAGAAAAGAGCGACAAGAAAGATATCGCTGCAAAAAGCCTTGATTTTTCAAGGCTTTTTGTATTTCTTTCGGGCTATAGATTGATGATTTATTAACTTACCAAATACTGTTTTTGAGCATAAGAATTTATCTATGCTCTTTTCTTTTTTGAAAACGCTTGACATTTTCTTTTTAGTACGATATTATGACAACAAAAAGGTGTGGGGGTGAATCAATCAAATACTCCTACATATCAAAAAATAATGATTTCTCTACACACTATCTTCAGAGGTTAATCAAATGTGAAAGATGTAAAATAAGAGAAAGAAAACAGAGCGGGGATATAGGGGTAATCAATATTTAACTGACATACGTTCAGAAGAATTTGAAGGAGAAAAAATAGTGACATACTTAGAACGTTTGAAAGCGGTTATTATAAAAATAGACGCTTCACTGGTGGATTTTGACAAAGAACGTTCACGCGGAAATCCTCCCACGCAAGTTTCATCCGAATTCTTAACGAATAAGGAACAAGGTGATTGGGCTGAAAAAACTTTATTGAATGCAATAAATAGAAATTCCGAGCAGTATATAGCAGTAAAGTATGGCAGGGATGATGATATAGTTGCCGGCGATGATAATTTTAACAAATTCTATGAGGAATACCAGAATGAACTGGATGAGATTGGTAAGCGGCCGGATATTTTGATTTTTAATCGAAGTGATTTTCAATTTGATACATACAATATTAGCAATTTCAGCCGCAAGGATTTAGATATGCTTGTTCCCAAAGCAAAATGCGGAATAGAAGTTAGATCAAGTGCGTTTTTGTTTGAAGAATACGAAGCGTTCATGAATGAAAAGCAACAGGAGTTATTGCATGAAGCTTTAGAATTGAAACAAAAAATTTTAGAAAAATACGGCGAACTGTTGTTGAAGAAAAATTGTAAGCTGCATAAAATTATTTATGATTTAAGCTCTGAAAATTTACGTATAATAAATTTTAGATGTCCTTCTTGGAAAAAAACTGAACAATTAGCCGATTTATCCTTATGCTTAAAGGAATTAAAACAAGTAATATCGAAAATGAACAAACGTACTTTTTTAAGTATTACTCCTAAAGTGGAGGACTTAAAACTAGTATATGCCTGGGTAAAGCTGGGTAAAGAAGTATAAGGTTCCACATTTTTATGTACAAGTGTTTTTTGATAAAGCTTATGGCATATCGTTCGAAAAGATACTTTCACTGATTAGTTCCCCTGAGTTGGAAGGTATTGAATATTTCGTTGAATCAGATATAAAAAACCAAAATAAAACGACCATAAAAATACATACAAGTAAAGCAAATAATGTTTTAGAGAAAATTAATATTCCTGAACATTTTAGTGAAGCAAAAAAATTGGGGCGGGGAAGGTTGTTATTTTATGTTAAATTCAAAGACAGCATATCGTCATTAAATAAAGAATCTTTTGAAAATTTATTTGGGTTTAAGTTATGAACAATATAAATAAAAAAAAGAAATTAGGGCAAGTTTTTACTCCGATAGAGATTGCTCAATTTATGTCTGACCTGGTTTCAAATAGCCAGGCGAAAACAGTATTGGACCCGGCGGTTGGGCAGGGGATTTTTATCGATTGTTTGGAAAAAGCAAAGTATCAAAATATGAATTATACTTGTTATGATATAGATAAGGAGGTTATTAAAGAGTTCAGAAAAAATATTTCTGCCCCTGTAAATTTGTTTATAGAAGATTATTTGAGCTCTTTTTGTGAAAATAAGTTTGATATTATCATTTGTAACCCGCCTTATAATAAATTTCAGCAAATTCCTAACAGAAATAAGTATATTGCAAATTTCCGTGAGTGGTTTAACATAGAAATGAGTAGCTATTCTAATTTGTGTGTTTATTTTTTGATAAAGAGTTTACACGAATTGACAGAAAACGGAAAATGCGTTTATATCATTCCTTATGAATTTTTTAATACGGAATATGGAATAGGCGTAAAGAAATATTTGCTTGAAAGTAAAAGATTAAAGGCAATTTATAAATTTGATAGTACGATAAAGCTCTTTGACGATGCGATAACAACTTCCTGTATCCTTTTTTTTGACGGCAATCAAAACGAGAAAATTGATTTTATATACATTCGTTCGATTGATGAATTAGAGACAAAAAAATTTTTTAAAGTAAACACGCATTCAAATTCTGATATTAACCCAAACGGGAAATGGAACAGATATTTTAGTGATGAAAAAAAGTTTAGATCATCAAAATTGGTTTTCTTCAAAGATATAGCACAAGTAAAAAGAGGCATTGCAACGGGAAATAACAAATTTTTTTGTTTATCCAGAGATCAAGTGCGTGATTTGAAAATCAGTGAAGAGTCTCTTGTTCGGTGTGTAACAAAATCGGCGGATGTAGAAAGGTTTATATTTACGAGGGAAGATTTTGCCCGTTTAGAAAAGCAAAACAAAAAGGTTTTTTTATTTGATGGAGAAAAAGCCAAAAGCGAATATGATTCTTATTATATAAATTACGGAAAAGCTCAAAGAGTGGATCAGGGATATTTGAACAGCCATAAAAATCCGTGGTATGCATTGGAGAAAAGGGCTCCTGCACCAATATGGATAACAGTATTTAGCAGAAATAAATTAAAAATAATCAGAAATGAAAGCGGTGTAAAAAATTTGACAACCTTTCATGGTATATATTTTAATGAAAAAAATGAAGAGTATATTAATTTATTTTTTTGTTATTTACTGACTCCCATTGGGCACGAACACTTATGTATCAACAAAAGAGACTATGGAAATGGCTTAAATAAATTTGAGCCTAACGATCTAAATAATGCTCTCATATTGGATTTGTCGATGATATCTTTGGCTGACCGAAGAAAAATTTTATATTGCTATGATCAAATCAAAGACCAAGGCGTAACACAAGAAATTCTCGAGAAAATGAATAACATATTTTTGTGCTATGTATGAATAATCTATTGAAATCGGACCTTTACAGCGAGGCATTTCGATAGGTTTTTCTTTCAACTCTTTTTTATAATGCTTTTCGGGATATTTCAATAGGCTTTTAATCGTTTATTTATAAACTTCTATAATTAGGAAGTAAGTATCGCCTTTTCACGGAAAATAAAGAATTTTTAGGGACGCTTTATGGAACATAGAAAGCGGCCCTTTTATTGGAGCTTTAGCGAAAATAAACCCCCAGTTCTACTGGGGGAAGAAAAAACACTT
>ERZ506905.67-NODE-67-length-76816-cov-14.8322_pt1 | contig 76816 bp, 85 predicted proteins | sample MGYA00513175_ERZ506905 | MGnify/ENA metagenome assembly ERZ506905
TCTCTCCGGCATAACCATTCCAGCCACTGTCCTGGTAGTAGTTGGATTCGACGTGCGCAATCACGCCGACTTCGGACAGTTTGAAGCCGGTCGTCACGGTGCTGTTGCTGTACTTCCCCAGGATGCGATAGCGGGCCTCACTCACATCGGCATTGGTGACCACTCCGATGTCGGGAATGGTTGCCTCGATGCGCTTGCTGACCACTTTAGTCATGCTGGCCACCTTACTGGCATCCGCAGGCCTGCTATCGCCGATGTCCATACGGTCAAATACCAGGGGCTTCTGCATGGCTGAGGCCAGGGCTATAAGCTTCATTCCGTCATTGGTGACGGTGATGTTGTGAAATTCTGCCATTGTCTCACTCCTTTAATTCGGCTTGATTGTCCCGTCAGCGGCCACTGTAAAAACTCCATCCGTGGACCCTATAGGAGCATAGGGCGAAGGGCTGACGGTTGTGTAATCAGCATCAAAAACAGCGTTAGTCTTGACCCCGCCCGGTGTGGTCTGAATTTGCCCATCTCCGTTGACATAGTCGATAGCCTTGTCCAGTCGGAGCACGCTTTGGCCGGTCAGTTTGTCGCCTTTGATGCGGCCCATTTCCATAATCGTCCGGGCCGGGCGAAGGACAGCGCCGATGTACTGGCTCCCGTTGACGTATGTCTGATAGATGTATCGCCAGCCGATATGCGCTGGCATGAACGTACGGATAGCCTTGTCCATCTCTTCAAAAGACAGCACGCCGCCGTTGGGCAGGTAGATGTCAACGCTGTACTGGTCTGGATGGTCAACCACACGGCAGGATTTATCTGACGTGAAGCTGTTGATGGTCCGTTCCAGAAATTCCTTTGTCACTGTCTGAGTGCCGTTCATCTTGGCGATGATGGCGGACCTGCGTACCGTGTAGGACAGCTTTTCATCCGTGGGGATGCCCAGAAATTTTTCCCAGTCGCTGAGCCCCCAGGTGGCTTCTTTTACATAGCACTGTTTCCAGGCGTCGATGATGTCCATCCAGAGCCGTTTGTGTTCCTCGCTCTGGGTGTCCAGCCAGCTTTTAAAGGTTGGGTCACTGCACAAAAAAAGAGGCAGGTACCGGCTCACGTCCGGCTCACTGTCTCTGAGCAATCTAAAATTAGGCATTCAGCACCACCCCCACGACGGACGGGATTTGGTCGGTGTCCACGCCGATGTTCGCAGTCGCCCCATTGATGGTGAGATTGTCGTAGTCTTCCACCTGGGTTGTATCGGCGTTCTCGATGATAAGCTGTCCGACTTTGGCATAGCTGACCTTTTTCTCCGTATACTGACGGGAAAGGAAGTAGGCGTTGAGCACCTTTTTGATGGCGGCCGCATCTCCCCCGCCTTTGGTGGGCGTCAGAGCTATGGTCAGGCCCAGTACGGACGGAGCGATGACGGACACGTCAGCCCCGATGGGGTGCATGCTTTCCACTTTTTCCGTCACCCTGCCCAAAAGGTCCGGGCTGGCAGGCTGTCCGTTGGAGTCGGTCACCAGCAGCTTCACAGTTCCGTTGCCGTTCCAAAGCGGTACGACGGTGATATGCCCGACGCCTTCTACGCTGGTTCCCCATTCGATGTAATCGTTGATGTTTCCCGATGTAGCCGGTTGGCGCACCTTAAACAACAGCCGTTCCCGGAGTTCGTCGTCTGTTTCTTCGTCGAAGCCATCATATGTGGCTTTGGCGTTGGTCACTCTGGTGATGCCTGGGATGCTCATGGGGATGATCGTAATGGCCCCGGCGGCCACGTTTCCTTTGGAGCCATATTCCACGGCCTGTATGGGGACGTCCGCCGATGCAGTCACCTTGACAGTGCTGGTGGCGGAAAACTCCGTACCATCCTGCGTTTGGAACAATGCACCCTGGGAGACGGTTCCTGTGCCAGACACCGTGATGGTGCCGATTGCTCGGACAGCACTCCGGCGGAAAACCCCGTGTTCTTCGGCGATGTTTTCCAGGTATTCTCCCCAGCTGGTCTGGGCGAAGCCTGCCTGGTTCACCAGGGAGAGTTCTGCATAGGTTTTTTCAAATTCTACGCTGGTGGCGTTGATGACGTCCCGCCCGAAGCTGCCTTCGATGGTGCTGTTTGGGTTCATGGCTGACAGGTCCGCCGCCATGCGCTTCTGGATTTCGTCCTTGGTTTGAGTTTCAAACAAATTCAATCACCTCCTACTGAGACTGAGGTCTGTCCGTAGATGCTCGTGACGTTGACCGTGAGGGTCAGCTTATCGCCGTCCCGGACAGTGGTCTCGATGGCATCCACGCTTTTGATGTACGGATTCACCAGGATACCTTCCTTGATGTACCGCTTGATTTCTGTAGCGCTGATTTCGCTGTTTGACCGGGTCCCGATAAAACGTTCCAGCTCCACGCCGTAGTTCCCTTCTGCGTTGTAGTCGCCATGGAGATATGCCATGTAGCGATATCTTTCCGTCTTCAGGGCTTTGTAGATCCACACCTTCAGAGCTTCGTTTCCTGTGACGGTTTTCAGACGGCCATCATTGTCGTGAACGAAAGTATCACGGTTAAAGTCCCACGCCAGGTCCTGAAGCTCCGGCAGGTTTGCCGTGTAGCTCTTGGCGGTCTGAGTGATCGGCCCGGCAATAAATGGATTAGGCATCAGAAAACACCTCGATTCGGACGGACGATTTTGTCCAGGATAATGTAGGTCTGACTTGTGCCGTCTTCAGATTCGCACGGCATGATGGCAACCTTGTCACCAGGCTTCAGGGTATCCGTTGTGATCCAGGATTCTGAATAGTAGTGATTGACTGGGTGGGCATGGCTTGCATATTGAGCTTCACCAGATCCTCCTGCTACCTTTTCAGTGATTGTTTTGATGTTCCCTTCTGCTGATCTCTTGTATTGAGTCAGCAGATATTCACTTATATAACATTCAGCGGCTTCCAGGATGATGCTCTTGTATCTCACCTTGATGTTTGGCGGTGGTTCCAGGATGGTCCCAATCTGGATAACCGGGGACTGGTTATTCTTCCCAACCCCGTTCATGATTCCAAGGAGTTCGCTGTATGGGTTTTTCTTCATGCTGCATCCTCCTTATATCCTGGACGTCTTGATGATCTGGGTAGGCGTCAGCCCGCCCATTTCGTTGTAGTTCGAGCCATGCACCACTTCATCCTGGCTGCTGCTGTTTCCGATGTATCCACCGGCCCCGTCATAGATGACCACATGCTCCTGATCTCCATAGACGATGACGTCACCCTTCTCAAGCTGGCTGGCATCAAAGTCGATGGTGTTGGAGCCTGCATCATTGGCCAGCGTGGTGACATTGACCACGCCATTATCGTATTCCTTGGCAAGGAACGGGCTGTAGTAGCTTCCCACCTTCGTGGCTGCTTCCACACAGCCTTTTGTCCCGTTGTCCATGGTAGCTCCCAGCCAGGCAGCTTCTCCGGAGCTCATGCCTTCGTCGATGTTCCCGATGGTGATACCACCGCCGGAAGTGTTTCCTTCGGTCGTGATTTCCGGCTTGCTTGTCGGATCCAGATAACGCAAAGTCAGTTTCATCATGTGCCGGTTGTTCTCGATGGTATGGGTGTCGGAGATGATCAGGAAATTTCCTTTTAACTGTTCTTCCTGGATTTCTACAGCGTAGCCGGCGATGCACTGGACGTTCCCCAGGGCTTCGGCTTCGCTGTGTTCCGACACGCTCTTGAGCATGGCTTTTGCGCTGGCCTGGGTGTCCTGCTTGTTGTCTACCTTGTAAACATTCTGAATCGTGCCGTAGGTTTTGACGTCATTGGAATTGGTCACAGCTCCGATAATATGTCCATCTTTGTCGGCGATTTCGACTCTGTTGACCATGTCCTCGATACTGGCACTGTGGCTGGCTGTAGTGAGGTTGGTCATATCAGTGATGGCATAGCCCTGGATGATCGTGTCAGCTCTGACGACGTTCAGCTTGTCCTGGGCATCCAGATAGATGTGATAGCTTTTCCCGGATTTTTTCCGGCCCTGTTCCAGGGCTTTCTTGATGATTTCCGTGCCGGTCATTCCGTCGGCTACAAAATCGACGGTATAAGTCAAATCATCGGCCACACGGCCCAGTGTCAGGCCAGCCTTGCTGGCCACCGTGGAGAGGACGTCCTTCACAGGTGCTTTCGAGAATTTCAATGTATATTTCGACTTTGCTAGATAAATCAGCTTGTCATAGGCAACAAATTCCATTTCGTAGGAGCTGGATTCCCGGCTCTGCATAAAAATCTTTCCGTGGAAAAGGTCGAACTGCCCGCCGGCCGTTGGATCTATGCAATAGAGCATGACTTCGTCCCCCAGCTTGACGGCAGGGTTCTTCCAGGCCTTGTCCTTTGTCGTGTAAGCGATCTTGAAGTTCAGCTTCCGGCCGGCCTGCTCCAGGTCACCGGACCACTCATAGGAGATGATCCAGGGAGTCAGGTCCTGTCCCGTGGTCTTATCCAGGAGACTAAATGATTCTGTCATTGACCATCACCCCCGATGCGGCAACCTTGATCAGATCGCCCGGCTTCACACCGCCTTTTTTACAGGCCCTCATGGCGGCTTCGATACAGCCCATGGGAGACGTCGTGCCAGATCTTACAGCACTGCCGATAGCCCGGCCGATGTTTCCGGCCATATCCGTGCCGCTGGTTGCAGTCGTGCCGATGATGCCACCCGTGTCCAACATGGTATCAGGTCGGGATTTAAGGCCGGTCAAGCTGTTGATTTTATCATTGGAGATTCCGGCGATGTAGCGGTATTCCCGAAAAGAGATGCTGAAAAAAATATCGTAGGTCCCATCCTTATATCCGTATTTCAGAGATTCGATGAGAAACGGCAGGTCGATGGGGCTGTCTGGCATAGTTAGCTGGACAACCTGCCCGGTAGATCTCCAGCTCTCCAGCTGGTAGACGTAATCTTCCGGACTATCCGGGGTAACGTCCACAAAGCTGTAGTTCTGAGCTGGGAAAATCCCATCCAGGCTGATTTCGTGTAGCCCCGTCTTGCCTGGCATGTTATATTCGCCGTCATTGTTGATGGTCACAGTGCCGTTGTTCTGAGAAACACTCGTTTCCACTGTTTCGGGCATGATAGGGAGCGTCATGGAGTCGCCGTTGGCGCTCAGAATCACGGAGTTGACGTTGCCAGAAATGAGCCCGGCTATAAGACCGCTCCAAAATTCATTCGCCATTAAATCGCCCCCTCCATGCGGTTGATGCTGAACTGCTTCAGCTTAAATACGAGCTTCTCCATGATGCGGTCGACGTCGGCATTTTCCCGGACAACAATCTGATCAGCCAGTTTTGGGATGGTGATGCTCATGCCGCCTTTTCCACTGCCTTCTTTTCTGCCTCTCACATACTCCTGCTTCAAGCTCTCAGAGTGAGGAATGATTCGAGTGCCGGTGGGCAGGTCCATAATTTCAGGGCCCTGCTCGTGAATGAAAGTCGTTCCGCCAGGGAGGCCCACGGTACCGGTGGCGTGCCCGCCCAGGCTGAAGCTCGGCAGATGGATGCCGGACACAGCACTCTTGATGCTTTCGATTTTGTCCAGGATCCAATCCAGAGCCCGGTGGGCGATCGTAGAGATCCCGTCAAAAGCCCCCTCGAAGATGGCCGTCATGGTGTTCCACCCGTTTTTCCACATCGGGATCAGAGTCCCCGTTATCCAGTCAATCAGGGCACTCAGTTTGCTCATGACGTTGGACACAACGCTGGTGACGACGGCATAGACCTGAGGGAAGTTCTCCTTGACGTAGCTGACGATCTCATCCCAGTGGGTGTAGACCACAATCAGAAGCATCACCAGGGCGGTCAGGGCGAAAAATACCGGGTTTGCTGCTACGGCGGCAGCGATACCACTCATGGCCGTTTTTACGATTCCAGCCAAACGGAGGAAGCCTCCGCCTACGAGACGAAGGGCGCCAGGAATGAACTGAAAGCCTTTCCCGATGATGGAAGCCGCACTCCGGATGTTGCGGAAGGTCCTGGGCAATCGGCTGATGAAGATACTGAACCGCCCCAGTGCACTGATAGCCTTGCCAGTGGCCAGGGTAATTGCACCAAAGGCAGCCACTACCTGGATGGCATGGACCACGAAAGCCTTTTGTCCATCACTGAGCCCGTTCCACCAGCTTGTGAAAGCTTTGACGGCTTGAGCGGTTGCCATGACTACAGGAGCAACGACCCCACGGAGATCCATGAGTGCGTTCTTCATTTGGTTCATTGCGATTTTGTTTTTCTCTGCCGGAGTCAGCATTTTGTTAAAAGCCAGCTCCGTGGCTCCCATGGAGTCACCCATAGCTCTCTGGGCGTCCTTCAGCTGCCCCATGTCTTTGGTCAACACCTTGAAGGCGTTCGCCGCTTCGACACGGCCGAACAAGTGCTGGATGGCTGTCTGATCATCGCCCACCTTTTCTTTGACTTCTTCCAGGAATTTCAGCCACCCGACTTGACCCAGATGTTCCGGCGTGAAGTTGAGGCCCAGGGCAGCAGCCGTTTTGACAGTTTGCTGACTCTGTTTGGACACGGCACTCAGGATGCCCTGGAATCCAGTGAAAGCCTCGGACGTCTGTACGCCGTTTTTTGTCAGGATGGCCATGCTGGCAAATAAGTCATCCGTGCTGACTTTGGCCAGACTGGCCGCCGTAGCCACAGAACCGATGCCCTGAGCAAGGTCACCAAAGGTTGTTTTGCCCAGATTCTGCGTCATTAGCATCTGGTCTGTGATTTTCCCGGCGTTTTCTGCGGACATTCCATAAGAGTTGAGCACTGTAGTCAGTCCGTCGATGGCGGTGGTCGTGTCGGTGAATCCAGCCTTTGCGGCGATGGCTGCAATACGAACGAAGTCGGTCACATGGGCGGTGTCAACAGATGCGGAAATGGCCTGGTATTCAGCTTCAGCTAGTTCGGTCACGCTCATGCCGGTTTCGTCGGAAATCTGACGAATCCCATTGGACAGCTGCTGTAGGCTGACCACGTTCGTATCCACCAGAGTGCTGACTTTGGCCATTCCACGCTCGAAATCGCTGTGGAGCTTCAGCCCGGCAGCGGCAGCCGCCATAATGGGTGCCATGGCCGTGGAAACTGTCGCTCCGACAGAAGACATCGTTCCGCCGATGCTCTTCAGGTTCCTGCCGAAACGGTTGTTCATTTTCTCCGACTCTGTCAGGCTATTACTGACTTGCTTCAGCACAGGGCTGAATTGGTCGTGTAGCCGGATGATAGCGTCAATGACTCGTGCCATGATCGTCCCCTCCTTTCTTTATTTCTTCGATTTCTGCGTTCCGTTCTGCGATTTCGTAGGCGGCGAACGCCAGTAGGACCTGTTTCCGGCGGAATGGCATTTTTTCCACCAGACACGGATCCATGTCATGAAACCGGAAGAGGAAGTACATGCGTTTGACTTCCCCATCCGTCTCTATCAGTTTTTTACAACTTCATCCGTTTCGTCCTGGCTCGTGTAGCCGTTTACCTTGCTGATTTCCTGAGAAATGTCGCTGATTTCGCCAGCCAGGAACAGTTTTTTTACCAGGTCATTAGGAGAGGCCGCTCCGAATTTTTTCATCAGGCCTTTATCTTTCATGGATGGATCCTTGATGCCTTCAACGCAGGTCCGAACCGACAGCGCATAGGTGTCGATGCTCTTCAGGCCGCCTTTCTTGTCCAGTTTTACAGCGCTTTCCTGGATCTCGGAGTAAAGCTCCGGGTCGATTGGTTGCAGCTCCAATTCAAAAGGAGCCCCCAGGGCTGCGGAGAGCCTGGGGATTTCCATCTTTTTAGTCTGCTTTTCTTCAAATTTTTTTACGTCTGCATTAAGCAGCAGTGCGAGTACGCTCATGCTTTTCTCCTTATTCTTCGTCAATCAGGTCAAGCAGGTCGAAATCCTCAAAAGTGAAGTTCTGAGATTCCTCGCCAACCTTCCCCAATTCCCAGTTGATCAGGTCTACGGCGTCAAACATAACGCCGTACAGAGCAATCCGTTCAGCGCCCAGGGCGTTCGGGTCGTCCAGTTTGCTGATCAGCGTAAATTTTACCTGCTTCCCTTCCTTGATGGCCGGGGCCAGCTTTTTAATCAGGTAGGAGCTGACTTTGTGCAGCTTGATGCTGCCTTTGGCTTCGTAGCCAGTGGTCTTATATCCGTCAACCAGGTGACGGCTGCGCTTAATGGCCGTCTTTTGAGCGGTCAGGGTAGCCTTGCAGGACTCGATTTCTGCGATTTCGTCGCCGTCCAGCCATACCTGGCCATAGGAGCCATAGACGACTCGCTGAGTATCAACTTCGTGCATGTATGGTCACCTCCTCACTGAATCACGTTAGCTACTTCGATGTGTTCAATGGCATCCAGCATGGAAATAGTGGATTTAATGAACACATTCTCGCCGATGTTTGCCTTCTTGATGGCCAGATCGGACATGCTTTCCAGTTCGTCTCTCGTGTATTTCCCGTTTGCTTCCAGCCAGTTCTTCGTGGCCTCGATATCGATTTCCGCCAGGTTCTGGCCGACTTCCAGGAGCCCTTCTTTTTCCAGCTCATGGAAATAGCCGTTGATGGCGGTCACCAGCAGGCACCGGTTGTCGTAGCTGTTGGCGTATTTACCAATGTAGGAGTCGTGGCCAGTCTGTTTGATGTCGTCGTGGATCATGTCCATCAGATCCACCAGCTTGATTTTCTGGTAGGAGTTCAACTTCCCCTGGACGGTAGATACATAGGAGTTGACGCCCTTGCAGATCTTGATTTTTTCTCCGTCGTTAAAGAAGAACAGTTCTCCCTTGCCCACCTTGTCATCCCGTTCATCGCTGGTGTAGCCGTCGCATGCGATCAGCTCGGGAGCAGGGGCGTAGGTGCAGGAGATGGTCATGGGCGTGCCGCAGATGATCCCTGCCACACGGGAGCAGTACTGGGCAGCCGTATAGGTCTTGGTCTTCGTCTGAACGCTGATGTTGGTGAAGTTCACCACACCTTCGAAGTCGGCGGCCTCGTTGGGCAGAACGGCCTTCACAGCCTTATCCTTTACGGTCCGCATGGATTTGATCCAGCTGGAGACGGTTTCCGCATTTTCGGCGGTGATCCCGGGGATTACCAGCCAGTCGAAGCGGACGTTTTCCAGCGTTTTGAGGATGTCCGTATAGGTAGTGTCTTTGACGGTATATACCAGGATTTTTCTGGGGCTGGTCTGGTAGCCTTTCAGAGCCAGCTGGATTTGTTCAATGTTGTCACTAGACAGCCCGGATTCTGGGATGTCGTCTACAGAGTAGATGGTCAGCGGATCCAGCGGTTGGGCTTCAGTCAGGATCATGGCCAGGATGCCACGCTGACTGCGCTGGATGGCCGTGATCCCACGTTCCTTAAACGTCACGATGACGCTAGGTGCTTTTTGAGCCATTTTCTCACTCCTTTAAAAGTTCAATATCTTGTTCGAGATTTCCGATGGTTGGGGGATCTTCTTCCGTGTCCTTGATGACGTCGTAGAAGGAAAAACTGAGAGTCGCAGAGAGGATATCTGCGTCTTTTCCGTTTGTTTCCGTCGAGATGCCGTCGAAGTTGAAGACCCTGTCGCCCACCTGGAGTCCGAAGGTAAAAAGTTCCCGGATCCGCTTTCGTACCTTGTACAGCTCTATAGCGGAGTTCCGGTTCTTTTGAGTAAAGTAGTCGATATGTAGGGTGCAGGACCTTTTCAGGCTCCTGCTGTAAACCATTTGAGGGCTGTCAAGCTCGAAGAAACGAAGGAAGAAGCACGGCAGCCGGAAGGACCTCTGGACATCGTCCAGGTTCACGTCCAGGTCCGGCCATGCCGCCTTCAGTTGAGCTCTAACGGCCTTTAAAATGTCGGTGTCGTCAATCATGAGCAATCTTCCTTTGGATTTCTGTCACAAATCTCTCCATTTCTTGCCCGACTTCATCTGACGATTCGAATTCATCGCATGCTTTTTCGAAAAAGTGCCGTCCCTGGACGAAGCCGATGGTCCTTCCCTTCCGGGTGACCATCTTGTGACCCCGTTCCACCAGGTGATAGTGGGGTGACGTGTTTCTGAGCTGATATTCCAGGCTGTCAACGGTCATGCCTTCGACTTCTGATTTCCAGGACTTGCTCAGCTTTCGCTTGTGATTTATCCCGGAATCAGGGCTTTTCTCAAGGGCTTTCTTTTTCAGCACATCGCCCGTCTTCTTGAGGTGCTTTTCAACCTCTTTCGGGTAGCGCTGAGCCGCTTCCAGGATGTCGGAGTTCAGATCTTCCATGCCTTTGATCGTAAAATCAGCCATGGTCAGGGCTCCCATCCGTCTTTTTCTGACTCGGGAGGATCCCCACGGAGCCGTTCCACGCACATCAGTTCCAGGGATTCGTGGAGCATGTCCGGGTCGGCGATCCAGGACACCAGATAATGATGGTCCTTATAGCTGACCCAGCAGCCGTCCGTGATTCCCTTTCGGTAGCGGATGGTGATCTTCACCGTGGCATCGTTCCGGTCGGTTCCGTTTTCTTTATATTGGATGCCCCGCACAGGGGAGATCCAGGCAGAGACATTTTGGAAGAGCACTCTGTCTTGCTGGGTGTCCAGGTCATCCCCTTCCACCACGGTTGGCCGGTAGATGGTCACCTTTCGGTTCAGTAGCCCAGGGTTGCAGATCATTCCGTCCTCACCGCCTTTTCAGGATATGCGTCAGACATCTCAATCAGGTGCAGCATACTCGTGATGCTGTGGTTGTATTCCTGGACGTTAGATTTAGACACCAAACTCCTGTCGGAGTACCAGTGCGCCACCAAGAGCTTTGCACAAGTCAGCATCAGAGGATCGTCGGTGCTTTCTGTCCATTCTTTCCCCGTACTGTTCACGATGTATTCTTTCGCTGAAGTCATCAGGGATTGGATGAGAGAGTCATCGTCAGTCAGATCAGAGTCGACATGGAGATAGTTTTTAAAATCGTTGAGTTCCATTCTCTTCCCTCCTCAAAAGAGGCGGGAGAGGGTTAGGCCCCCGCCTTGTTAATCAGCACCAGACCGTTGGCATCAACGACTTTGCCGTCATACAGGCCTACGGACTGATAGATGCGGTTTCTGGTAGCGTTGTCGATGTAGGACACCAGATCCATGGCATAGGCCACGTTCAGGATGTATTTGCTCATGTCAAAGGCAAATGCGATGGTGTTACCGGCGGATGCAGAGTCCAGAGAAGGCAGGAAGTCGGTAAAGACAACCGGTTTGCCCAGGATCCGTGCTGCAGGAGCGCCGTCGATACCGTAGTTCACGTGGGCGATGGGCTGGCCAGCGGTATCGGTAATCCCGGCAAAGTCCAGGAAGGTGGATTCGTTCATCACCAGCACAGAGCCACTCTTGTAGGCGGAAGGAATGGCCTTCAGAATGCTAATCAGAAATTTGTAATCCGGAGCTTTAGTGGTCAGAGTAGCGGCAGGAGTAGCTTTGGTGATGCCGGTAGGCTTGCCAGTGCCGTCGCCGGAGATGATGGCTTCTTCCAGAGCCAGTGTCATCGCTTTAGATACATCCTGGACCAGGGCCTGCTCGAAAATGGCCATGCTCTTGATTTGAGCCTGGAAGGTCAGGCCGACAGCTGCAGCCAGCTGGTAACCAGCAAACGCCACGGAAGCGGTCTTTTTCCCGTCAGCAGCAATGGCGGCCCCTTCGTCTACCCATTTAGCAGTTGCTTCCAGAGTGGAGGTAGGAACGGTCATACCGGCAGGATAGTTCAGGTGACGAACCAGAGGCAGGATGTTCCCGTATTTCATCATCTTTTCTACGATTTCGTTCAGTACGGGCACGGGGATCACAGCGCCGTTGTTTGCGGTAGTCGCAACAGCCCGGAACATGGGATCCATCTTCCCTTCCAGCACGTAATCCATAAAGGCCTGGCGATATTCAGGCGTGCTGGCGAAGGTTTTCGCATTCACAACAGGGGCCTTTTTCGGAGCACCTACATCAGCCAGGATGTTCCCGGCATAAGCACCGTTGTCCATGGCCCCCGCAATCTGGTTTCTCAGCAGTTCGGCCTGCTGATCTTCCCGGGCCTTCTTCAGTTCAGCGTTCAGGCCTTCCATTTCCTTCTGGATGTTCTTCAGCTGTTCTACGGTGGCAGTCTTGGAGCGTTCCAGCAGTTCAGTCTTTTTCTGGATGATTTCAGTGATAGTCATTAAGCATTCCCTCTTTCTTTTTCAGGCATTAAAAAAGCGCTGCGATCTGGATCCGCATGCGCTCTTCAATCAGATTTTGTTCAGTTTTTCTGGCTTCTTCGAAGCTTCGCTGGACGGCCGCTAGGGAGGTCGCCTCATAGGCAGGAAAGTCAACGGCAGAGACGTCAAAAAGGTTCCGCATGGTCTTGATGTGCCGCACGTGGTTGTCCAGATCATAGTCCACCTCCTGGCTGTAGCCGCCGAAGCTCATTTTGTTGACGTCGCCCCTCTTGATCAGAGCATACAGGTCCTTCCCGGCAGTTGTGGGTGCCAGCTTTGCCCGGATTTTCAAACCATTCTGGTCCGGTGTCACTTGCAACGTGCCGTTTGTGGTCCTTGCCAGGACCATGCCTTCCGGGCTGTGATTGTACCTCAACACCACATTGGACAGGTCAGCACCGGAAAAAGCTCCTCTTTCAATGACTTCTTTGTACTCTGTCCCGTCATCATCGGTCCATAGGACTGTGGGAGAGTCGTAGACAGCAGCATAGCCTTCAATGACCATGTCTTCGTCAGACGGTTTGACGTCAATCTGCCTGATCATCAGTTGGTCCTTGTTCATCTTTCTCACCTCCCTTCTGGGAATCTGCCTGGCTCATCTGATACTGGCTCACGATGTCCGTGTTGGCTACGTTCAGAGTCTGGACACGGTCGTCTCCGTCAGCGATGGGTGGCAGATTCATGATTTCCAAGCTCTGATTGGTGGTCAGGATGCCCAGGGGCCGAAGCTGCCGGATTAGTTCCACTTTTGTATCCGTGCTGGCGTAGGTCAGCCGGTTGGCGTCGAACACAATCTCGTTTCCGGCGGCAATCTCATCCGGAGTGAACAGCTTCCTGGTGAATTCTTGGCTCATCTGGATGGAGAACGGTTCGATGACGGATTCGAAGAACGCGCTCCAGGATGTTTCATCGTAGATGCCCTCAGCGATGGGTTTGGACACGCCAAAGTAGCGATAGATGTTGTCCCGGACGAATTCCAGCTGGGCCGTATCGGCCGCCTTCGGTTCGCTATCCACAGGAATGAATTCCATAGTGCCATCAGTGACAACCATGCCGCCCTGGGCCGGGTCCTTCAGGTTTTCGTTGAGCATTTTGGCCTTGCTTTTCCAGGCTTCCGTCCCTGCCTGACCGGCAATCTTAGCGATGCCCCGGATCCGCCCAGAATTTTCCACCACATTTTCAAAGCTCTGCCCCAGCTTAGTCAGCAGGGCCATATGAGTCGCCAGATTATCGTCTGTATCGGCGAAAATTTCGCCCTGCTGGAACATACTCCGGAGATGAATCAGATCCGTGTATGGAATCGTCCTGGTGGAATGAGTACCACCATATCGGAACATAATGTAGAGATTTCCATGATCGTCTTCTCGGGCTTCACAGCTCTGGTATTCCATTGGCCACAGGCTGATAACATTTCGCTGTCGGTCTCTCTTGATGTAGGCAAATGCATTCTTGTTTGCCACAGCCTTCGTGGCCAGGTTATACAAGAAGCTGTAGGCATTCATATACGGGTTCGGGCTGAGGGCCAGCAGAGTTTGAAGCTGGCTGTTTTTCGCTGGCTGCTTCTTTCCCTTCTTCATCACTACGTGGTTCGGATGCAGCTTAGCCACATGGGTAGCCACCCTGTCGATGCAGGTCTTGATCAGGATGTCTTTGGAGTAGTCTTCCATAGGGACGAAGACGTTTCTCCAGCCGTTAATCATTTGGAACTGCGTGGTGGTCTTGGGCTCTTTAGTCCCGCCGAACACGGTGTCGAAGGCACTTCTCAGGATTCCTTTCATAGTCTCACCTCCTTCCTAGATTTCGTCCTTGTGGTCAAGATAAACGCAAAACGCATCCAGCAGGCTGCTGTAGCCGTCGATGCGTTTCCTCAGATTTCGATTTTTATAAGGTTTTACGTTGCCCTGTGTGTCCGTGACTGCCTCCGTATTGAGCAAGCACCACAGGAGCACCGGGTTGTAGTTGTACACGATTTTTCGTTTCTTAAACCATGCCTTCGAAAGGTACATCTGTGAAGACAGCCCTTTGAAGTTCTGCTGGACTTTCTCTGTTAGGTCTTTCCCGAAATTCTCTTCCAGGTCTTTGGTCAGGTACTGAGCATTGTAGGCATCGTAGCCTATCTTATAGGCGTACACATTGTACTCTGACTGAAGCTCCTGGAACCAGTTGACGACTTCTTTCTGATCAATCACATTCCCTGGGCAGGTTCTCACCCATCCGTTGCGGATCCAAACATCATATGGCACTTTATCCTTTTCGATGTGCTCCTGAAGAGTGTCTTCTGGGATCCAGTACATCTGATGCACCATCAGCTTGGGTTCATCCGTCTCCGGATCATTTACGGGAAAGGCAGCGGTCGCACATGTGAGGTCAGTGGTCTCGGACAGGTCAACGCCGCCGAAGAAATACATTCCTGAGAGATCATCCAGGTTGAAGGTCGCTTTGTTTTCCACGTCTTCCAGATTAAAAAAGGTATCCCGGGCGTTTTCACGGAAGTTGAACTGCTTCACCAGCAGGTCCCTCATGGTCTTTTCGTCCAGCGTGGCCCGGTTGAATTCCCGCTCCAGCTGCTCTGGGTTCTTACTGACGCCCAGGTTCGGGTTGGCCTTGATCCAGTTGGACGGATCCACGACTTCTTCCTTAGAATCCAGCTCGTAGATGATCGGTAAGGTTGACTCGTCGACATATCTGCCTGTGCTGTAGCCGTCGATAATGCTCATATACTCGCTGTATTTTGTGTCGAAAAGACTGTCCTGCTCGTAATAGCCGCCCGTTGACATGATTACAGTCAAGGGCTGGCTCCGTGCATAGGTGCCGCCTTTTAAGACATCGTACATGTTCCGGTCCTTGATGGCATGGAGTTCATCCAGGAACATCCCGGAGACGTTCAGCCCATCCAGGGAGCCGGAATTCTTTGATAGTGGTACGAATTTCCCACCGTTTTCCTTGCATTCAATCAGATTCACTTTGGGCCGGAGGTATTTTTTTAAGCTGGCGTCATGATTAATCATCGAAATGGCGTATTCCCAGACAACTTTCGCCTGTGATCTGTCCGTCGCTGCCGTATAGATTTCCGGCCCATCTTCTCCGTCAGCCAGCAGCAGATAAAGGGCCATAGCTGCGCCCAGAATGGATTTGGCATTTTTCCGCCCGATAAAAAGAAAAACCTCTCGGTACTGCCGGAGGTTCTGATCATCGACGAAGCCGAACGTCGCTTCCACCAGGGCTTTTTGCCAGAGCTCTAGCTTAAATCGAGGAGTCCCACGCATTTTGGGGATGCAGCAAAACCTTTCAATGAACGTCACTGCCCTGTCAGCTGTTTTTTGGTCAAAATGGTATTTTCCAGGATGATTGATGTTCTTCGTCAAATGTTGATAGACTGCTTTCAGCTTTTTACAGGCCTTGATCTTTCCTGATTGGAGCACATCGTTGTATTCCTCAATTGCGGATGTCATTTGTTCAAGAAAGCTTTCAGCTCATCTGCCCCTTCCTGGCTCGGAGCGATGTCTTCCAGTTTCTTCAGCGTGGCCAGGAGGCCATCCATGGATAGCTTGTATGCTTTGAGGGATGCCGATGCCATCGTACCGGATTGATTCCGTCCGTTTTTATATACGTCGACATACCCTTCTTTCTGGATGATGTGCTCCAGCTCATCCAGAGATGCCAGGAAAAACGCTGCTCTTTTGATGAGGAGAACCGCTTCCGCTTGTCTCGGGGATCCGCTGAATATTTTTTTCAGTTGATTGATATATCGTGTTTGGGCTCCTCGCCTTGTTTTTTCGTCCGCCATCCATTTCGCCTCCTTTCACGTTAATCACACCCCTTCTGGAAACCGCCTGTATCGCACGCAAGAGTGGGGCGCGGGTCGTTTGGCTCCCGCCGAAAAAGTTACCCCCGGGGGGGGGTGGGTCAGTGCCGCCGCTCTTTTTCTTTGACAGCCACCACGTGCCCCTCGCTGTCGTAGCTGTAGGTCCTGCTGCTGGCGCCCTGTTCGAAGCGATGGTGCAGCCTGTTGTGGCAGTCGTTGCACAGCAGCATTAGGTTCCTCGGGTTGAGGCTGATGCTGGGGTTGTTGATGTTGTCCGGCGTCAGCTCTATGATGTGGTGCACCTGATGTGCTCCAGGTCTTCCGCATTTATCGCAGATAAAATGTTTCTTTTCTCGAATCAGCCTGGCCAAATCCTTCCACGCTTTTGAATCATAAAACCGTTTTGAAAAATCTCTTGCCATTTTCTTTCCTAAAAAATCCTTTCTAAAAATCCCTCCACGAAAAAAGCCCCTGCAAATGCGAGGGCCGTTTCCGGTACGTTGCTTAGTCTTAGAAAGGAGGTGAACATCATGAGAAACAGGGATGAGGTCGTTTTGTCGGTCCCTCATTCCTAACTTCCACGCATACATCATATCATGTCAAGAGTGTGAAAATCTATGAAAGGTTTTTCCGAACTCCTGAAGCGCCTTTCCGTGTAGGTACAGAACATTCCTGTATCCGTAGCTCATATCCACTGCGATCATTTCCCAGCTTTTTCCCAGCAGGTACCGTTCCTTTAAAACGTACCGGTAGTAGCTGACCCACTTCGATTCGGGCATGGAGTCGATGATTTCCCTGGCCTTGTCCCGTTCTGTCATAAGCTCGCTGAGCTGCCGTGTCAGTTTTTCTTTTACCGCTTCGATGCGGCCCATCACATCGGCCATATCAACGGGTTTCCCGCCATCCACATGATCTTTGGTGGTGTCTATGGCTCTGACCCCGTCCATGCTGGCCTTGAGCTCCAGTAGTTCGTTCTTCGTGGCTTCGACTTCCAGCTTCAGGTTCCGGATCCGGTAAAGATACTCTTTAGGACTCATTGGCCGCCTTCTTTCCCGTTCGGTAGTTAATCAGAAGATCCAGATAGGCACGTGCCTTTTTTAGATCCTCGATGCCATTTTTCTTCTTTTCCCGGAAAATGTACTTTACTACATTTCCCTTGCAGTAGCCATCAAAGCCTTCTTCTCCCCGGCACATAATCCTGATGAGAGTGATGCACTCTTCTCCCTTCCAATTATAGTGATCTGGATGGTCAATGACGTTATTATCAGCTTTATATAAGTCAGTGAAGGTTTTCTGCTGTTTCCATTGTTTCCGGAAGGCTTCACAGGCTTCATGGTTAAAGTTGTCGGCCGGTTCCGCCGGCGAAACGCCTCTGCACATCCAGGCGCCATCTTTGCCGCCATGCCTAAATGACAGTTCACATTCCTTACATGGGTTCATCTTCTTTTCCGCTCCTTTCGCCTCTCATATCGCATCATGCATGTGTAGCTGCAAAAATGCCTTGTCTTCCCATTCTCCCGGATCTTCCACGGCACCTTCGGACGGAATCCTTCGTAGAACGTTTGGCCGCATTCGTCGCACTTCAAAAATTGCCCCAGAAAGCTGAGCTTATACTCCTTTCCGATCAAAGCTTCATCAGCTCCTTCTTGAGTCCGTCTTCATCCGCTTTCAGGGTTTCCCTGGTAAGGCTCACGCCTCCGATGCCCTTCAGCAGTGCGTCATGGACGGTCTCTTCGCTGGCCCCTGGATGGAGCTTAGCCGCCAGATAGTCGGCTTTGATTTCCAGTGCCTTCGCATGCTTACTGATGGCTTGCAGTCTTTCCTTGATTTCGTTCATGTTGTCAGCCTCCCTGAAAAAGGCCTTCATAGCCTTTTCGATATGATCGGTCATCCTCTTCAGTCGGACGTCCCCAAATCCGAATTCCGCCCGCAGGGCATCCCGGCAATCGCCGATGCCCAGGTTGTAGATCTGACTGCTATATTCCAGCAGCCAGAGGCGGAACGCTGGCAGGCTCATGGCCTTGATACGCTTCAGCTCCTGACGGCTCACGCCGGGGATCCTGATTCCCTGTTCCATTATGACAGCGCCTCCTTCATTCGCTCCCATTTCATGCTGTACATGCTCATTTTCATTCCTCCCGATATGGGCAAATAGTCACCTCAAAACATTTCTTTTCAGCACAGCCAGTACATGTCACAAACGGCCAAAGCCTGTCATACTTCTGGAACTCCTTGGGGCTTGCCCACTGACATCCAGTGCAGCGCTTTTTAATTCTGGCTTCCTGCTTTTTGGCGTCCACGACTTTCATGGCTTCCCTCCTGCTTCCCATTCCCTGTAAAGACGGAACCATGCTGATGCTTCCATGGTCACCTTCCATCCGGTCCCGTTTTTCCGATGAAAGACCACAGGGATGCTCCCTGTAGTCTTTTCAGAATCTCGAATGGCCTGGGCTAATGCGTCATCAAGGTTCAAGTGCTCCACGCGCTTCACTTCGATGTGGATCCCCGACAGGCCTACCACATCAGCTGCGCCCTCTTCGTTGTTTCCACAGTACTGAGCAGAGCGCCTGGCTTCATAGCCCTGTGCCCGGCAGAGCCGGACCACTTCCAGCTCCCCGTTCTTGCCTTTCTTCTTTCCGTTGATCAATGATTTCACCATCCCTTCTTCAACAGATCTTCAACAGCTCTTCAGCAATCTCAGCTCTCCTTTCGGGGGGTATCCATAGATGGATAATTTATGACTTCCTCAATAGCTGCTGCCACAAAGTTGCAAATCGGTTCGTCCAGATGGTAGTCTCCCGTTAAATGGTGCCATCCCTTTCTGTACCTGCATATTCCTTCGTTAATAAAATTTTCGAGATTTTCAAAGCTTGCTAAGGCATCTTTAGTGACTTCCCCTTCTTCTTCCAACTGATATCTGATAAACTCATTGACAAAGTCAGTTGCGTTTACCTTGAAATTCAATTCCCGAATCCAATCGATGTAGGCCAGCTTATCCTGGATACGGTATTCTTCAGCCGTATGTTCCGTATAGGCACAAAACGAATTCCGGATTTGCTGCCTGAATTGGTCAGTCACCACAGACTGAGGAGTAATCCTCACTTCAACGCCTCTTGGAAAGTACAAAATCTTTTCCATTTGTTTTTCTCCTTTCGTTAACCATTTTTTATAATACGTTAACACTTTTAAATTTCTGGAAATCACTTTTCAATGTGTCTGCCTGATGGATAGGAGAGGGACATGTGTGTGGGGAGATTTCATCCCCACACATGTTCCCCTATCCCATCAAGGACACATATAGGAATGGACAACTCTATATATATATAACTGAGTTGTCCCAGTCGGACAATAATTATTAATTAGTATTATTGTCATTTTCCAATGATTCCTGATAGCCATTTGGAACCAAGAATCCATTTGCCATAATGTACTTCGTATTTCCTTTCAAATACCTTTTTAGTGTTTTGATGGAAATGTCAAGGAACTCCGCTACGTCTTCCAGCGATGCTTTTCCGCTTTTGTCTACACAGCAATCAAAAGCAGCTGGGATTTGTTCAATACGGTTTTTTCGGTTTTCTGTTTGGGCTTTGTTGCCTTCCTTCCGCCCATCCTCCCGGATGGTCTCGATACTGCCCTCTTCCGCTGCCATGCCCAGAAGGCCGCTGGCATCCGGTATGTGAATGGGATACTGGAAGAACACATTAACCGGCGGAAATTTGGGGAACTCCCGGAGAGTCCCGTCAATCCGCCAGGCGGTAGAAATGTCGTCTGGATCCTGGTTCTTCACCCGCAGCTGGATCATATCCAGCATGGCATCCGGGTCCCTGGCAAATACCCCGCTGCCGCTGGCCCGGTCCATGGACTTCTTGAAGCCCTGGTTCCCTTTACTGTGGTGGTGACAGTAAATCACGGCGCAGCCCAGTTCCGTACAGATCTTGTCGAATTGGTTGCAGAAATGAGCCATCTGGTCGGCGCTGTTTTCGTCTCCTGTGATGACCTTGTAGATAGGGTCGATGATCACTGCCATGTATTTCTTGTTGGCAGCCCGCATGATCAGCCTGGGGGCCAGCTTGTCCATGGGGATGGCCTTGCCCCGCAGGTTCCAGATGTCGATATTCCCCAGGTTGTCCGTAGGCAGCTGGAGAGCCCTGTACACGTCCCGGAACCGGTGCAGGCAGCTGGCCCGGTCCAGTTCCAGGTTCACGTACAACACTCTTCCCTGGGCGCAGTCGAAGCTGCCCAGCCATTTGGTGCCGTTGGCGATAGCAATGGTCAGTTCGATCAGGGCAAAGGATTTCCCCGCCTTGCTGGGCCCGGCGATCAGCATCTTGTGCCCCTGTCGGAGTACCCCCCCAATGAGAGGGTCAGCCAGTTCCGGCATATTATTCCAAACATCGGCCAGGTCTTCCGGGTTGGGCAGATCATCGTTGACAGTCTCGAACCATTCCTTCCATTCCTCCCAGCTTTGTTTCCCGATGTTGGTATCCACCAGGAACTGCTTGTGGTCACCCCGCCAGCAGCCGGGAATCCGGGATAGCCGGGAGGGGTTCCTGTTCTGCTGGTCGATCTGGAGTCCGTTCTTCTGGCAGACCTTGTACAGGGATTCCACGCGCTGCCGATATTCCACCATGTCTTTGGCATCGATCCGCACCAGGGCATGGAGGCTTTTGCCGCCGCTGTAAACCAGAGTGGCTACCGGCAGCTGGAGAATCCGGATGGCTTCGTTCTGCTTTTCCAGGGAGAGGGAATCCGACTCTACCAGGGCATATTTGAAATCCGTCACATCGTCGTTCTTGACCCCTTTGCCATCCAGGGGGTTAATCCGTATCCAGACACCGGCGTTATGGTCATAATCTCCCAGGGCATTGGTGATGTCTCCATTGCATTTCTCCAGGGATTGGATGATTTCCCCGGCTGTCCGGTCCCAGTGGCCTGCATTGGCCGGGATGTATTTTCCGGCCCGTTCGTCCTGCTGGGTGGATTCCGTCACATAACAGATCCGGTCGTTGTAGTCATACAGGGTGGAAAGGAATCTGATCATCTCCTGGACCGGCTTCCAGCTGCTACCCGGTTCGAAAAATTTCTTCCCGGTCAGCAGGTTGGAATTCACCAGGACGCCCTTGTCCGGATCTTCTGTAATCACATCATCCCAGGCCAGCTCCCGGGATTCTTTCTTCTGGCTGCTCCAGCCATTGGCTTTGGCCATTTGAGTGATAGTGGCCCCTGTGATGGGGTTGGGATTGCCCCGGAAGCCGCTCCATTTTCGGGCGCATTCTCCCGGGTGGTAACGCTGAGGATCGTTCTGACTCCACCCGTCCCAGGCCTCCAGGGGAAAGCCTTCCGCCTGGAGACCCATCCCCACCTGCAGCCATTCCTCATAGCTGCAGGCAGCAGGGTCGATATAGGGCAGCAGTTCCACAAGATTGATTCTGCTCATGCTTCAATGTCCTTTTCCGGGTTGTAGGTGGCCGGGATGATCCCTTCCGGGATATGCCAGCCGTTTTCACTGATCTGCCCGATCATGCTGCTGGCAGCAGCAAAGCTCCAGGTCCCCACATGGGGGAACCCCTTCCGTTCCAAGAACCGGATCTGTTTCGGTGTGGAAAGATGGAGCCCTTGTCGTTCCTTTAGCCGGTTAATCAGGAGAGACGCCAGCCCGGCATTGGCCACTTCATCTGCAAAGATGCCGTGGTCCCGCAGGTATTCAATCTGCTTCTGGGAGGCAGGTGCCTTTTCCCAGTCAAAAGTGGGGACATAATCGGATAGGTCTTCGGAAGAAATACTGATGGCGAACTGGATGGGATCCACCAGCTTTCGTTTCCGTGTGCGCATCTCCTGTAGCTCCCGGGCCAGGGCCGCTTCCCGCTGGGCTACGATATCGGTGGCAGCCTTTTCTTCCGCTTCTTCCAAGTCGATGGCTTCCCCTGCTGCTTCTTCCAGGTTGGCTGTCATTTTGTCGGCCACTTCCTGTTTCTTGCAGATCAGGGATGCCGGCCGGCACAGATCGTGGCGGGATGTGTTCCACAGGAAATCCAGGAGCAGCAGTTCCCCTTTCCCTGGAAACAGCCGGGTTCCCCTGCCCACACACTGGCAGTACAGTGCCCGGATCTTGGTGGCCCGCAGCATCACCACGCAGTCCACGGCCGGGCAGTCCCAGCCTTCCGTGAGCAGCATGGCGTTGCAGAGCACGTTGTATTTCCCGGCATCGAAATCCGCCAGGATTTCAGCCCGATCCTGGCTATTCCCATTGACTTCTGCTGCCCGGAACCCGTGCCGGTTCAAGATATCCCGGAACTTCTGGGCAGTGGCTACCAGGGGCAGGAATACCACCGTCTTACGGTCCCTGCAGTACTTTTCCATTTCTGTAGCAATCGGTTCCAGGTAGGGGTCCAGTGCATCCCCCAGCTGGCCGGCAGAATAGTCGCCGGCTGATGTTTTCACCCCCTGGATGTCCAGGGTGAGAGGGATGGTCAGAGCCTTGATCTTGCACAAATATCCGTCATGGATGGCCTGGGGCAGGGTATATTCATAGGCCAGGGAATCGAAATATTCCCCCAGGCAGGCCACATTCTGCCGTTCCGGGGTAGCCGTCACTCCCAGGACGTCTGCATCCTGGAAGTGGTTTAGCACCCGTTGGTAGCTTTCTGCCAAAGCGTGATGGGCTTCGTCGATGATGATAGTGCCATACTCATCCGGCCGGAATCGTTTCAGCCGCTGGGGCTGCATGAGAGTCTGGACACTTCCCACCGTAATCCGGTAGAAGCTATCCAGAGATGTTTCCGGCCCTTTCTCTTTGGCACATTGGAGCCCGGTTGCGCTGGCAATCTTATCCTGCGCTTGATTCAGGAGCTCATCCCGATGTGCTAGGATGAGCACTTTCTTTCCTTTGCTGACCATATCTTTTGCTACCGTAGCAAAACAGATGGTTTTTCCCGTACCGGTAGGAAGGACAAGCAGAGTCCGTTTATGCCCGCTGTTCCATTCGTTTTCTACTGCCTGAACAGCTTCCTTCTGATACGGTCTGAGGCTCATAGCCATTTAGAATGTGCCAGCCTGGAAAGAGGCAGTCGCGGGCGCTGCCGGTGCAGGTTGCTTGATGTCCTTGGGATCGATGAAGTACTTGATGTCGTTGTATTCCTTGCCGTTATAGGTCCGGGGCTTCACATGGCACATCCCGGTGGAGCCAGGGACGGCTTGCCAGTTCATCCGCAGCGGTTCCCCGTGCTTTTTCTGTCCAATGGCCAGGAAGAAAGAAGCCAGGGCCCATTCCTGGGTGCTGTGGAGGTACAGGTTGTGGGGAATTTCTACCACTGGTTCTTCGTCCTCCGGCTTTTCGTAGACCAATACCTTCAGCTGGGCATTCCAGCAGGTCGGGATCTTGCTCCCAGGTTTAGGATTGTACCGCTTTTTCTCAAAACCGGCGATCAGGAACCGGTAATCCCCTTCCGGCAGAATGACATGGGGCTTGCTGCCCCCTTCAGCGGTAATCGTAGAATTCCAGTCCAGTTCGTGTTCCTGATTTTGATTTACAATAGTTCCCATTTCTTCAAAAGCCATTTTTCATTCCTCCTGTTAACTGTTTTGGTCAATAAATGCTTTGATCTGGGGCCAGGCTCCCAGGAGGACGCCTTCCAGGAATTCCTGGTCATAATCCATGATGCTCATGTCTTCCGGATAGTAGCCACGGGCTGCCACTGCCTTCCGAACCTTGTTTTCCGTGATTTTTTCCGTCTTCAGCAGGTCGAACACCTTGCGGATTGTGGCCTGCTTCGGGTCCGCGGCCATGACTTCTTCGGCTGTGACTGCCGGAGGCTGCTGCGGTTTGGCAACTTTTGGCGGTTCCTGCTGCGGTTCCGCAGCAGGGTCAGGAGCCTCCTGGATACCGACTCCTGGGATGAACCGGGCAATGCTTTCGTATTCGAAAGGCATTTCCATGGGTAGTCCCCAGCGGTTCTTGGCGTCCCAGGTGCTGGCATGCTGGGTGTACATAACCCGTTTGCCCCCTACCCCTTTCTTTTTACCGTTGTCATCTGCCACCACTACCGTCTTGTAGTTGATGAACAGCAGTGCATCCGCCCATTCCTTGACGATGGCAGCCGTCTGGGCCGTGGTCTTCTTGTTCAGCTTCAATTCCCACCGGTCGTAGGCTCCCATTTCGTCCGGCTGTTCGAATTTTCGAATCTGGGCATGGGCGTTCAGCACCACATTGATGCCAGCTTTCACGCTCAGGTTCAGGGCTTCTAGCAGTTTGGCGAATTCTTCCAGCAGCTTCACGTACCCGCTGCCGTAGCCGAAATCTTCGATGCTGCCCTTTTTGTTGACGGCGCATACATGCTGGATGCACAGCTTTTCCGCCCAGTCGGCAGTATCCACCACCACCGTCTTGCAGGGTCGCTCCCGATTGATTTGGCTGATCAGGGACAGCAGCATTTCCCAGCTGTTGATGCCCTGGATCCGTTTCACGTCCAGCTGGCTGGTGCTGTCCTCGATATCCAGGAACAGCGGGTCCGGGAAGTGACTGGCAAAAGTGCTTTTCCCAATGCCCTCGGGGCCGTAAACCACAACCTTCTGAGGTCGTTTCAACACTCCACTGGTAATCTCCATTACGATACCTCCTTAAAACGCTCCTGCCGTGAATTTCGGCTTGCTGGGGGCAATTTCATCGGTTGTCCCCTTGACCATTCCGTCTTCGATGATGATGCTGCATTCGGCTCCCGTGGATACCCGGGTGGCGATGACCTGGAGCCCCTGGTCCTTCAGCCATTCTCCGAACTTCTGGAGGGTATCCAGATCCATCTGTTCTAATTTGTCCATCAAGACAAAACCGCATTCCGGGTTCAGCTTCCGGACGATGGCTGTGGCCACCTTAAGCTGTTCTGCTCCGCTCATGCCGTCCCAGGGAATGCTGTTGTAGATCAGCTTGCCTTCTTCCACCGAAAGCCCCGGCAGGGGGAGATCGGCTCCATCCAGTAGGGCCTGTTTTTTGTTCCTGACTTCATCCAGGGCATCCGTTAGCTGGTTGTATTTCAGACTGTAGCTGTCGGCTTCTTCTTCCGCTTTTTTCTTGTCTTCATTGATCCGGATCTTTTGGTTGATTTCTTCAATGTCGGCAATGTTCTTTTCCAGTTCAGCGGTGCTTTCGTCTTGAAGATCTTCAGCTGCTTTTCGGGCAATCATGCAGTCCTGTTCTGCCTTTTCTAGTGCCGTCTTGGCCTGTTCATAAGCTGCCCGGGCCTGCTTCAGTACCTGGTCATAGTGGGCGGCGTTTTCTCGTTTCCTTTGGTTTTCCCCATTTTTTGCCAGGATGGACTGCTGCTGTTTGATCAAATCGCTGGCACTGATGGGAGTTTCCGGCAGGTTCGGGTAACTGGGCATGTTTTTGGCTGCCTTTTCTTTCATATCCCGGTACCGGCCGATTTCCGTCCGCTGGAAGTACAGCTTCTTTTCCTTCTCTTCCAGGGCGGTCAGCTGGTCCCCTACTCCGATGATTTTCAGCAGGGTATCCGCTTTTTCTTTATCGGTGGCAGATAGGAAAGCCGGCAGGTCCAGAGCCAGTTTGCTGATGAAGGCATCCAGGAGCCGCTGTCCGGACTTTTTGCCAGTAGCATCCACTACTTTTAGGGCACTATTCACCCCCTTCCGTTCCACCACCAGGCCATTATCCAACTCGATGTGGATGGCAGGCGGTACCAGGGCCCCGGTCCGCTGAGGGACAGAAGGCCGGTACTTTTCTCCGCCCAGTCCCCACATAATGGCATCCAGGACAGAAGTTTTGCCCTGGCCGTTCTTTCCGCCGATGATGGTAAGGCCGTTGGCAGAAGGTTCCAGCTTGACCGCCTTCACCCGTTTGACGTTCTCGATTTCCAGCGTATTGATTTTCATACTTTTTCCTCCGTGGTATACTAGAGGTGAATCGGGATAGATTCACCAGGTCCGCCAGCACTGCCATGCTGACGGGCCTCTTTGTTTCCGTTCATCATTGGCTTACCCCCAGATTGCCAGGTTGATGGCGACAATAAGCAGGCTGATTGCCCCGAAGAAGCCAATCACGATTCCCTGGAACCGGGGACCCAGGACGTCAAATCCGTCAGTCAACGTATCAATCAGCATCAGGAGCACATCCAAAGCCATCCGGATTATCAAATACGGCAACAGGATCATCGTCACCAGGATTGGTGCATTCTTCGGCGTCTTCTTCATCTTCCTCATCCTTTCCATACTCAGAAAATCCGTCTTCCATCGCATCACAGAGCTCAGAAGCCAATTGCTTCATGTTTTCGAACTTTTCCAGACTTACCAGGACAACTCCGGCGCCATCCAGCGTGAAGAAGTTTTTGGAGGCCTCCATGACCGAATCAAGAAGCACATCCACTTTATCCAGGAATTCGTCCGTAATTTCATACGTCATTTTCATGCCTCCCTATCAATTCCCGCAGATCTATAAACAAGGCATCTGCGATTTTCCACCAGGTTTTGATACTGAAATTTCCGTAGCCATTGAGGACCTTGTTGTAATGACCCTCACTAAGACCCAGGGACAGGCTGGACTGTCTCTTGGATACCCCTCGATGGTGCCGGATTTTTTCCAGGTTTTCCATTCCTGTCCGATGTTCTTCCGGACTGAGGTACAGCAGCAGATTTGGTTCTGTCTTGACCAAGTCACTGAGCCGAAGCCCTAGGGCATGGGCCAACTTGATCAGGTCAGCCGGTTTCGGCTTTTGGATTGCCCCTGCTTCGAACTGCTGCACCCAGCTGGCATCATGACCTATAGCATCGCCGATGTAGGACCCTAACAATCCATTAGCAAGGCGGTAGTATCGGGCATTGGCCCGGATGGTTTCCATCATCTCCGCATCCATCACATTCCCTCCTTCGAAATCGCAGTCAAGAGTTCTAGGGCAGCGGAACGGATTCTTTGGTTCCTTGCCTTTTCGTTGGCCAGTTCATTCTGGAGCTGGCGGAATTGGCACGGGCTGTACTCTTCCTGGTTCTGTTTGAGCTTTGCCAGGGCATATACGTCTTCTGCCCGGAACCGTACTCCTGGCAGATCTTCGAGTTGATTCAGGACGTGCCGATTTCGCATGTCGTAAATGGATGAAATCCCAACATTCAAGATTTCCGCCGCTTCGTCGGCTTTCAGGACTAGTTTCTCCATGGTCATTCCCCCCCTTACAGATTGTTTTATAGAATTATTTTCTAGTCTGAAGGCGCAAAATTAATGTAGTCAGAGGGGAAATTATATGCTTCAGAAATCTTGTGCTGGAAAATAGGATTCACCAGCCCAGGGTTTCTTTCCCATTTAATCAGCGTATCCTTGCTGATTCCAATGGCCTTTGCGCCGTCCAGCAGGGTTAATCCTGCGTTTACTCTCGCTGCACGCAGGGAAATTTGTACCGGCATCATGCTCACCTCCTTTTGGTTCACACGCATAGTATACTAGAATATTTTTCTAGTGTCAAGAAAATATTTCTAGTTTTATCGTATTTTTGTTGTTTTAAAAAGAAAAATATTCTATAATATAACCATAATCACATTAAGGAGGCACAAGATTATGCCTACATCTGAAGAATTGAGAGCCTTATTTAGTAATAGATTATCTGCTTTGCTCAATGAACATAATATCAATCAGGCTGAGCTGGCTAAAATACTGGGCGTTAGTGAGTCAACTGTTGGGAAATGGATGCTTATGAAGTCTTTGCCTAGAATGGGTATCATTCAAAAGCTATCGGATTATTTTGGTGTTCCAAAAAGCTATTTCCTGGAAGAAGCCGCTGAAAAGAAACAAGCTTACTATCTTGATTCTGAAACTGCCCGGCTGGCTCAGGAATTAAAAGATAATCCTGGACAAAGGATTTTGTTTGACGCATCCAGGGATCTCACTCCTGAAGATATAAAAATAGTCATGACTGTGATAAAAGGTCTCAAAGCAAAGGAAGGATTAGATGAATGACGATCATCTTGACTTATCAATCCCTCCCACCACATGTTCCCGCTCTTGTCCATGCCAACCATGATGATTCATATACGATTATCGTAAACAAAAATCTTTCTGAAGAAGGTCGAAAAGAAGCTGTTAGACACGAAGTTAAGCATATTACCGGCGGCGATTTATACAAGGAAGCCAATGTTAACACCATAGAAGCTTCGTGTCATGGGGATACAAACAATTGTCAGATAAATGAAAATCTGGAAATCTACGTGAAAGATGGGGAATAAGGTGATGCTATGCTTATACTAATCATTATCATTATTTGTGTAATCGTTCACTTGAATAAAAAGGCGAATGAGAAAATGATTGCAGAATCTCCCATGAAGCCGAATGAGCTCGACAGATTCCGGCTCCCTGAAACCAGGGGATTTGCAAGGGTAAGTCTTCCGGTGACAAATGAATACAGGGTCCCGATGGACAGCTTTGTGGCATTTGATGTTGAGACAGCCAATGCACAGCCATACTCCATCTGCAGTATTTCTGCTGTCAAAGTGGAAAACAGGCAGTTCACAGGATCCATCACATCTTTGATCAAACCACCAGAGGCAAAATTCACAAATTCCTATATCCATGGAATTACCTGGTCAAAGGTTCGTAATTCTCCGACCTTCAAGGAATTTTATGAATCTACCTTCCGTGACTTCATCAAAGGGTTCCCCCTGGTTGCACATAATGCAAACTTCGACATGGGCTGTTTAATCTACACTGCGAAAACGGAAGGAATCGTCCTGGATAAACCACTTCTCTTTGCAGATTCTCTGCAGAGTGCCAGATATACATACCGAAACTTGAAGGACTACAAGCTGGACACCATATGCAAATATCTCAACTTCGACTTGAACCATCACGAATCATTGTCGGATGCCAAAGCCTGTGCCCAGATAATGCAGGACACCATTGATAAAGGAACCATCCCCATCATCAAATCCTTGTACAAGTTCTCGGAAGAGCTCTTTGTAAAGAGTGTATTGTATGAAGCTGAGACGTATGTCGGAGGAATCTCCTATGAATCCTTATACAAGGAAAAGCCAAAGAATTACACGAAAGACGATTTCATCCGTGACTTCGTTAATCCTGGTACCTATGCCCGTCTTGTAGATGTTTCCAATGAGATTGAATTGAACAAGCTGCATAAGGTAGATTTGCAGAAGATCTTAGCAGATGCAGGCCTTCCTACGAAGGGCCTGAAAAAGGATCTTATTGCCACCATCATAGAGAAAGGAATTGCTCCCCCGCTCCCAGATGGTTATGTTCATCAGTATAAAATCAATAGGGATAAATAAAAAAATCCCTGCCGGTATTCGCAGTACCGACAGGGAAAGTGTAACCACCCTCACCACAAGGGGCTTACTGTATCATTTTACCACAGCCAGCCCCTTTCTATCCAGCAAAGGAGGCTGATTTTTCATGGAATATACATTCTCTTACAGGGAGAAAAACGGCAGCGTATGCCTGATCTTGTCGTATAAAGTCGGAGCCAGGTGGCGTCAGAAAACTAAACAGGGCTTTCGGAACCAGCGTGAAGCCCGCAGATATCAGGATACCCTGCTTGCACAGGTAAAGGAAACTGCCGGGCTGACGGATGATATCCGTCTGAAAGATATCTCCCTCAGAGATTTCTTCCCGATTTTTTCCAGGGACAGGGAAAATGCTCTTGCTTACAATACGCTGCGTAACTACCATGATGGAATTGCCAGCCTGGGATCCGTGGCAGATATCCCCATCCGGGATCTAACCACAGCAGAAGTCGTAAATGCCCTGATGGCCTCTGACTGCAAACCTAGCAGCAGGAAGTCACGGCTGCGGTTTATCACTCCAGTCCTGGAGCATGCTCTAAAAATGTACAACATCATAAAGGTCAACCCCGCCAAAGGAATCAAGCTTCCCATGGACAAGGCCCCGAAAACGCTGCGGGCTTTCACCAGGGCAGAGCTGGCCGCCTTGCTGAAGCTCCTGGAGCCCTGGCCGCTCCGGCATCTGGTGGTAACCCTGGGGGCTGGCACCGGTATGCGCTTCGGAGAGATAGCCGGCCTCCCATGGGCTGCCATCGACTGGGACAAACAGGCCATCACGGTACAGCAGCAGTATGCCCAATCTGCGCACAATCAGTACAGCATAGGACCCTGCAAGACGGCCAACAGCAACAGGGTCATCCCGGCTTCAGCGGCAGTCCTTCAGGAGCTCAAAGCATGGCAACGAAGCCAGCCTCTGACCATTACCGGGACAGTCTTCCCTCTGGATCGTATGCCTACGGAGCGCACCAGCATCAACACCCTGATCCGGAAACATTTTCCCGGCCGGTCTCTCCACGCTCTGCGGCACACCTTTGCGACGCTGCTGCTGTCCAGGACGGGAGACATAAACCTGGTGGCCCACGTATTGGGGGATACCGTGGGAACGGTGTCATCCATCTATGTGAATTACACCGAAGACATCAACCAGGTTGCGGTCAAGGCCATAGGATCCCTGTACTAAAAATATTTTTGCCGTATTTTTGCCGTGAGCGCAAAAAAGCCCGTATCCACTAGGGGTACGGGCTTTAAATTACTTATTTAGGATAATTATTGGACGTACTGTCCTTAAGAACGACGTCATGGGCTCCACCTTCGACAAGGCTGGTTGCAGAAACAAGGGTCAATTTTGCTTTTTTCTGCAGCTCAGGAATCGTAAGCGCCCCACAGTTGCACATGGTAGAGGAAATCTTGGCAAGAGTGACACCGACGTTTTCTTTTAGCGGCCCTGCATAAGGAACATAAGAGTCTACGCCTTCAACAAAGGAGAGTTTCTTATCTCCGCCCAGATCATACCGCTGCCAATTGCGGGCACGGGCAGAACCCTCACCCCAATATTCCTTCATATACGTGCCGTTGATATTGACACGCTTGGTAGGGGATTCATCAAAGCGGGCAAAATAGCGTCCCAGCATAATGAAATCAGCTCCCATGGCAAGGGCGAGGGTCATGTGATAGTCATAGACAATCCCGCCGTCCGAGCAGATTGGCACATAGATTCCTGTTTCTTCAAAGTATTCATCACGGGCTTTGGCTACTTCGATGACAGCCGTTGCCTGACCGCGGCCAATCCCCTTTTGTTCACGGGTAATGCAGATGGAGCCGCCGCCAATACCAATCTTGATGAAATCGGCACCCGCTTCAGCCAGGAAGCGGAACCCTTCCTTATCAACAACGTTGCCGGCACCAACCTTCACCTTGTCGCCATACTTGTCACGGATCCACTTGAAAGTCCGTGCCTGCCATTCACTGAATCCTTCGGAAGAATCGATGCAAAGGACATCAGCACCAGCTTCGACAAGGGCTGGAACACGCTGTTCATAATCCCGGGTGTTGATCCCGGCACCAACCATATGGCGCTTCTGACCATCAAGAAGCTCCAACGGATACTGTTTGTGGGTCTGGTAATCTTTCCGGAAGACCATATAAAGCAGATTTCCGTCTTTATCAATAATGGGAAGGGTGTTGAGTTTGTTATCCCAAATGACATCATTGGCTTCTTTAAGCGTTATGTCCGCATCGCCAACCACCATTTCAGAAACTGGCGTCATAAAGTCCTTGACAAGATCCGTCATATGCATGCGGCTGACACGATAGTCACGACTTGTTACGATACCTTCGAGGTGACCATGGCCGGAACCATCGCTTGTAACTGCGACGGTAGAGTGTCCCGTTTTTTCCTTTAAGGCAAGAACATCGGCCAGGGTGCTGTCCGGGCGAAGATTGGAGTCACTTACGACAAATCCCGCTTTATAGCTTTTTACGCGAGCAACCATCGCGGCTTCGCTTTCCACAGATTGAGATCCATAGATGAAGGACAGGCCCCCTTCACGGGAAAGGGCCACCGCCATCCCATCATCGGATACGGACTGCATAATAGCGGAAACAAGGGGAATGTTCAGGCTAAGGGCCGGCTTTTCACCCTTTTTAAACTTTACCAGAGGGGTCTTGAGACTTACGTTCGCAGGAATACATTCGCTGGAAGAGTACCCAGGGACCAACAGATATTCACTAAAAGTATGCGCAGGTTCATCATAAATGAATGCCATTCTCATTCCTCCTTGAAGATATTTTCCCTATTCTATCACTACACTGTCACAAATGCAACAGTTATTTTACAAATTCCCTGTTTCCCGTCTTAAAAGGCGAGATATGGGAAGGAACGGCCCGAAGGCCGTTCCTATGATCAATCAGCGGTTCAGCGCTCTCCAGGCAATATCTTTACGATATTGGGCCCCTTCGAAATGAATGCGTTCTACAGCACCGTAAGCGCGTTCCTTTGCTTTTGCGATTGTTTCATCGACAGCCGTCACTCCGAGAACCCGGCCGCCATTTGTGACAATCTGCCCGTCCACTTCCTTGGTTCCTGCATGGAAGACCACGACATCTTCGAGCTTGGACGCTTCCTCAAGACCCGTAATGGCAATGCCCTTGGGATAGGAACCAGGATAACCGCCGCTTGCCATGACAACACAGACAGCAGCACCAGATTTCCATTTCACCATATCAGGACGAAGGGTTCCTGTTGCGCAGGCATACATCACTTCTGCGAGGTCCCCGTCGAATAAAGGCAGGACGGCCTGGGTTTCCGGATCGCCAAAGCGGCAGTTGAATTCAACGACCTTGATGGAATCCCCACTGATCATGAGACCTGCATACAGACAGCCAGAATAAGGACGTCCTTCCTTTTCCAAAGCATCAATGACAGGACGAATAATCGTATCCAGAGTCTTTTGCTTAAGGGCCTCTGTCATCACGGGTGCTGGGGCATAAGCGCCCATGCCACCCGTATTGGGCCCCTTATCCCCATCAAAGACCCTCTTATGGTCTTGGGCTGGAATCATAGGAACAATGGTCTTGCCATCGGTAAAGCACAAAAGGGAACATTCCTCCCCTTCCATAAATTCCTCGATGACAACGCGGCTCCCGGCACTTCCAAAACGATGCTCTTGCCCCATCATTTCTTCCAGCGCTTCCAGCGCTTCTTTTTCCGTCATCGCGACAACGACACCTTTACCGGCAGCAAGTCCATCGGCCTTGATGACAATCGGGGCCCCTTTTTCGCGAACGTAAGCCTTCGCTTCATCCAAGGAATCGCATACCTTGAAAAATGCCGTAGGCACGTGGTACTTTTCCATCAGTTCCTTGGAAAAGATCTTGGATCCTTCAATCTCTGCCGCCTTGGCCTTAGGCCCAAAGGCCTTGAGCCCATGAGCTTCAAAGACATCGACGAGACCCGCTACAAGGGGTGCTTCAGGCCCCACTACGGTCAGGTCTATGGCATGCGTTTCGGCCCACTGGGCCAGACCTTCAAGATTGGTCACATCCATGGGAACGCATTCTGCCAATCCCATCATCCCCGGGCCGCCAGGAATCGCATAGAGCTTCTTCACCTTAGGACTTTGGGCGAGTTTCCAAACAATTGTATGTTCGCGGCCGCCACCGCCGATGACGAGTATATTCATACCAATAGGCCTCCTTTATGACAGCAGTTTCTCGAAATAGGCGCTGATGGCCGTATCATAATGCGCCGTATGGGCAAAAGCCTCATGGGCCAGCATCCGGCGCGTCTTAAGGTCCACGTCACCTTTTTCGTCAAGCATCTTCATGAGACTGGCATAGCGATCCGGATTCGTGATGACCACCACATCGTGGAAATTCTTTGCCGAAGCCCGAACCATGCAGGGACCGCCAATGTCGATATTTTCGATGGCTTCCGCTTCTGTCACGTTCGGTTTAGCAATCGTCGCTTCAAAAGGATACAGGTTGCAGACCACCAAATCAATCGGTTTAATGCCGTTCTTTTTCATATCTTCCATGTGTTTGGGATTGCTGCGCACCGCAAGGATTCCGCCATGAATCTTTGGATTCAGCGTCTTGACGCGGCCGTCCATCATCTCCGGCGTGCCCGTCACATCACTGACATAGGTCACAGGAATACCGGCATCCTCGATGGCTTTCATGGTTCCGCCCGTAGAAATGATTTCGATGCCTTTATCATGAAGGAAGCGGGCTAATTCTACAATGCCACGCTTATCAGACACACTGAGGAGGGCTCTTTTGATTGCCATAGCGATCACCTTATTCCTTTCTGATCTTGACTCTCCGCCCTTTAACGCTCAGGCGGTCTTCACACCATAGTTTCACAGCTTCCGGAAGGATTGTATGTTCTTCTACTAGGATCCTCGCGGCAAGGGTATCGTGTGTATCCTCATCGTAGACGGGAACCGCCCTCTGGAGAATAATTGGACCGGAATCCATGCCGGCATCGACAAAATGAACGGTACAGCCAGCAATCTTGACTCCATACTGGAGGGCCTGCCCCTGTGCGTCAAGACCTTTGAAACTCGGCAGGAGGGCCGGATGGATATTGATGATGGCGTGGGGCCACTTGGTCACAAATTCACCGCTTAAGATGCGCATAAACCCAGCAAGGACAACAAGCTCGACCCCCGCATTCCGCAAGGCGGCATCAAGGGCCGCTTCATAGGAAGCCTTATCCTTAAACTCCTGACGGAGAATGGTCTTTCCCGTGATTCCCGCTTTGGCCGCCCGTTCAAGGGCAAAGGCTTCCGGACTGTCGCTGATAACAAGGCAAATCTCAATGGGAAGGGATTCTGCCGCAATCTTATCAATGATGGCCTGCAAGTTGCTTCCTCGACCGCTAACAAGGACACCGATCTTTCTTTTATTCACCAAAAACGCCGCCTTTCATGACCGTCTTCTTTGTTCCAGGTACAACATGACCAAGTTCATAGAAGGTTTCCCCATTTTCCTTCAAATGGGCACGGACGGCATCTGCTTCATCGGCCCCGACAACAAGGACCATGCCGACACCCATATTAAAGGTGCGGTACATTTCCTTCCAAGGCACGTTGCCCCATTCCTGGAGTTTCTTGAAGACCGCCGGCATTTCCCACGCATCGGCATGGACTTCGGCATCACAGTCAGCCGGAAGAATACGAGGAATGTTTTCATAGAATCCGCCGCCCGTGATATGCACCATGCCGTGGAGATCGAACTTCTTGATGAGAGGCAGGCACGTACGGGGATACAGACGGGTCGGTGTAAGAAGTTCTTCACCGAGAGTCTTGCCAAATTCAGGGATATACGTATCAACCTTCATGCCCATCACGTCAAAGCAAAGCTTACGAACAAGGGAATAACCATTTGAATGGATGCCCGTGGAAGGAAGGCCCAAGAGCACATCACCGGCCTTTACCTTATCACCAGTAATCATCTTGTCCCGTTCGACCACACCGACGGAAAAACCGGCAATGTCATATTCATCTTTGGCATAAAAGCCGGCCATTTCAGCGGTTTCACCGCCAATAAGGGCACAGCCCGATTCTTTGCAGGCGCCGGCCACACCGCGAACGATGTCAGCAATCTTTTGGGAATCCACCTTAGCCGTTGCAATGTAATCGAGAAAAAAGAGCGGTTCCGCTCCCTGGACAAGGATATCATTGACACACATGGCGACTGCATCCTGGCCGATGGTGTCATGACGGTCCATGAGGAAGGCAATCTTGAGCTTGGTACCCACGCCATCAGTGCCGGATACAAGAACAGGATCCTTGTAGGAACCCAGGGCAAAAAGACCTCCAAAACCACCTAGGTCACCAATGACCTCCGGACGATAGGTCGCGCGGACACTATCTTTCATCAGTTCAACGGCTTTGTTGCCGGCATCAATGTTTACTCCGGCATCAGCATAGGTAATGCTCTTTTTCTCATCACTCACGATTGGTACCTCCTTAGCAGCCCATTTCAAATTGATACTTGGAACCTTGTTTCATCTCTTCATCTGCCCCATCAGGATACTTGGCATTGAAGCAGGCATAGCACATATCATCCGGATCAAGGACGGACAGGGATGACCGTAAGCCTTCCATGGAAATATAATGCAGGCTATCAGCTTTAATGTATTCACAGATCTCTTTTTCCGTCTTGGTCGCAGCAATCAGTTCCTTGCGTTCTGACGTATCAATGCCATAATAGCAGGAATTCATGACCGGTGGAGAACTGATACAGACATGGACCTGCTTAGCCCCAGCATCACGCAGGAGCTGGACAATTTTGCCGCTTGTCGTCCCGCGGACAATCGAATCATCAACCATGACGACAGACTTGCCCGCCACCAAACTGCGGTTGGCATTGAGCTTCAGCCGAACTGCGTTGAGGCGCTGTTTCTGCGTCGGCTGGATAAAAGTCCTTCCAATATATTTATTCTTTGTCAATCCTTCGAGGAAAGGTATTCCCTTTTCAAGGCCATAGCCAATGGCGGCCGGCGTCCCTGAATCAGGAACGGAAATAACGATATCCGCCTTGATATCCTTAGTTTCACGGGCAAGGATACGTCCCATATTGACACGGGCCAAATAAATGCTTTCCCCATCCATGATGGAATCAGGACGGGCAAAATAGACAAACTCAAAGATGCAATGGGCGCGGTGTTCTGGTTGATGCTGGGCATACATGAGGCTTGTCGGCTCTTTATCAGCATCATCGATAACAATCATCTCGCCTGGTTTGATGTCACGGACATAATGAGCACCCACCAAATCAAGGGCACAGGTTTCACTGGCAACAACCCAGCCATGATCAAGACGTCCCAAACAAAGAGGCCGAAAACCATAAGGATCACGGAACGCAATCAGTTTATCATTACTCATGATGAGGATGGCAAAAGCACCCTTGATTGCATTGGCAGCCTCCGCTACGCGCTCTTCCAAGGTCTTTTTGCGGGAACGGGCAATCAGGGACAGAACGACCTCGCTATCAACCGTAGTCTGGAATACGTGTCCTTCCTTGGCAAGCTCCTGCCGCAGGCTAGCTGCATTTGTCAAGTTACCATTATGGGACAGGCAGAGATTTCCCCCATCATAGAACACTTTCAAAGGCTGGACATTGTAAGTCATACTGCTGCCTGTCGTGGAATAACGGACATGACCAATGCCAATATATCCGTCAAGACCCTCGAGTCCTGATTTGAACACATCGGAAACAAGGCCCATATTCTTTTTCACATGGACGTTCTGTCCGTCGCTGACAATAATTCCCGCACTTTCCTGACCGCGGTGCTGCAGTGCAAAAAGCCCCCAGTACGTATTAAGTGCTACATCGTCTTTGTGGGAATAGATACCGAATACACCGCATTCTTCATGCAGCTTATCCGCTTCGTAGAAAAGGTCCCGCATAGTTCCTCCTTAAATGACAATCAATTAGTTAGAAGCACGGGCAGCTGCCAGCTTCTCCCCTTTGGCTCTGACTTCTTCTTTCATCTTGGCACGATAAGTGGCAAGCTTCTGAACCAGTTCCGGATACTTAAGGGAAAGGATTTCTACAGCAAAAATAGCCGCGTTCTTGGCCCCGTCGATAGCCATGGCTGCCACAGGAATTCCGCTTGGCATCTGGACCGTACTCAAAAGGGCATCCATTCCATTAAGAGCCGTTGCATTAATTGGCACCCCAATGACCGGAAGCGTAGTATACGCAGCTACGACACCACCCAAGTGAGCCGCCGCTCCTGCAGCGGAGATAATGACATCAACACCGCGGTCCCGAGCCCCTTCGGCAAAGGCCTTGACGAGTTCCGGCGTACGATGGGCGCTAGCAACCGTGACCTCAAGGTCAATGCCAAATTCCTGAAAGACTTTTTCAGCGCTCTCCAGTTTAGGCCAATCAGAATTGCTTCCCATGATCATTGCAACTTTCATCTTAAGCACCTCCGAATAAAAAAGACCCAGAGCCTACCATGAATCGATTACCATGAAACTTCTCTAGGGTCAGTTGAACAAATGCATAAATGCTGATTACATTCTATCAATCTGCAGCCTTGCTGTCAATTCTAATTCGAACTTTTATTTCATATGTTACAAAATTGTTCATGCATAAGTGAGGCTTTCCTCGTCCCTAACAAGGGTGCTTCCTGCTCTGCCATAAGGCCACAAGAGATAGAAAAAGAGCTGCCCGCAGGCAGCTCATACATACACGAGTCAAGCAAAGCGTTTTTCCCATCCTGATTTTTGGTAATAGAGATAAAGCAGGAAACTGCACATCATCCACCCCAAGGGGTAGCCAAAGGCCATGAGATGCGGCTCGTTTTGGATATGGGAGACAATGAAAAGATAGATTTGTCTAAAAAAGACAAAGGAAAAGAGCATGATGACCATTGGCGCCCGGGCATCGCCAATGCCCCGCAGAACGCCAGCGTAGACCTGGTTCAGGCAGGCAAAGAGAGCGAACCAACAGTTCGTTCGGATGAAAAGGGTGCCATAATAAACAACGTCTGGATCTGTATTGAAAATCCGAACGATCTCCGGGGCAAAGCAGAGTGCCGGCAGAGCCAGGATCAGCGTCCCGATTTCCGCCATTTTCAAGGCGACCTTATGACCCTCCTTGATGCGGGAAAGATTCCGGGCCCCGGCGTTTTGACCAGTAAAGGTCGTAACAGCTAAGGCAATGGTCATCATAGGCATAAGGATAAAAGCATCAATTCGGAAATAGACACCCCACCCCGTGGTGCTCGCCGCCCCAAAAAAATTGATATAGGCCTGGACAAAAACATTGGAAAAACTGGTGAGAGCCTGTTGAAATCCTGCCGGCATACCGACATCGATGATCTGCTTAAAAACAAAGGCGTGGATCTTCATGTTCCTGAAACGGATCTGATAAACATCATGGGAGCGATAGAGAACAAATAGGATAAGGAATGCCGAAACATATTGGCTCATGACGGTTGCAAGCGCTGCGCCGGCCACACTCATCTTGAGGGAAACCACAAAATAAAGATCCAGTACGACATTAAGTAGACTCGTAAAGATAAGGAAATAGAGCGGCCTTTTAGAATCCCCGACGGCCCGTAAGACGGCAGAGCCCATGTTATAAAGCATGGTACTTGTGGATCCCGTCAAAAGGATCCGGAGATACACCGTCGCAAGAGGCGTAATGGAGGGTGCCGTCCGCATGAATCGAACCATATAGGGAGCTCCCACATAACCAATTGCATCAAAAATAAGGGAAAGGATAAAGGTCCCCAGCAAGGATGTATGGATGGCTTTTTTTAGCATGTCCGGGTCATGGGCGCCAAAGTATTGGGAAATGATGACACTGGCCCCCGTACTGATTCCCATAAAAAGGCCAATCAGCGTATTGACGGCAGGCATCATGCTGGTAACCGCGCCCAAGGCGTCGGCTCCCACAAAATTTCCCACAACAAGACTATCAACGGTGCTGTACAGCTGCTGAAAAAGATTACCCAGCAAAAGCGGCAGTGAAAAAAGGAAAAGGCTTTTCCAGATACTCCCCTTCGTCATATCCATAGTGGTTGAGGAATGGGCCATAGCTTCAGCTCCTTTGCATGAAGAAAAGGAAGCGCCGCCACGGGCCCTTCCCTTTCCAGATGATTCAGTTCAATGACAAGAAAAAATGTCTTCGCTTCCTTATTTCAGGAGACTGCGGTCCTCAAAATAATTGATCCGCATAGACCGACGAACCTCAGCGAGGGTCTCTCCAGCCTTTTGGGAAGCTTGTTTGCTTCCTGCTTCAAGGATGTCATACACGTCGTCCGGGTGTTCTTCCCACGATCTGCGGCGGGTACGGATCGGTTCAAGAAAGGTCTCCATGACCTTATTGAGGAACTTCTTGATCTTCACATCCCCTAAGCCGCCTTGGCGGTAGTGATCCTTCAGTTCATCAAGGTTATTATATTCCGGCAGGAACTGCGCAAAATGTTCTGGTTTCGAAAACGCGTCAAGATAAGTAAAGACCGTATTGCCTTCCACGTGCCCCGGATCGGAAACCTGGAGGTGAGTGGGATCCGTGTACATGGACATGATTTTCTTTTTCACGGTTTCAGCATCGTCGGAAAGATAGATACAGTTGCCCAAGGATTTGCTCATCTTGGCTTTGCCATCAATCCCTGGCAGCCGATAACAAGCTTTATTAGGCGGCAGATAAATATCCGGTTCCGTCAAGGTTTCCCCGTAAACGGAATTGAACTTGCGGACAATTTCCCGACATTGTTCGAGCATAGGTTCCTGATCTTCCCCAACGGGAACATGGGTGGCATGGAAAGCCGTAATATCAGCAGCTTGGCTTACAGGGTAGCAGAAAAAGCCAAGGGGCACGCTGTTTTCAAAGTTCTTCTGCTGGATTTCCGCTTTAACGGTCGGGTTGCGCTGTACTCGTGAAACAGTAACAAGATCCATATAATAAGCAGTCAATTCATAAAGGGCCGGGACCATGGACTGTATAAAAATGGTGGCCTTTTCAGGGTCAATCCCTACAGCCAGATAATCGAGGGCAACTTGCAGTACATTTTGACGAACTTTTTCGGGATTTTCTGCATTATCCGTGAGTGCCTGGGAATCGGCAATCATAAAATAGATTTCATCGAAATCACCGGAATTCTGCAGTCTTACGCGATTTTGCAAGGACCCAACATAATGACCGACATGAAGATGACCCGTAGGACGATCCCCTGTTAAAATAATTTTTTTCATAAACCGATGCTCCTTCTTAGGATATTCCTTCGTTTTGACCGGTCATTCCCTAAAAAAGGAGACCGGAACGGTTCTTTCTTTGTATAACTATACTATGATTCTGTTTATTTTTCAAATAGCTGGCAAATCTTTTGAGATAATGACCAAAAGGATCATTTTGTCCCCGAAATCATCCCTTTTAACGTCAAAAACTTCCCTTTTATCCAATCCCCCTTTTATATCCGTTCTATTTAGGGCATAATAAAGGACATGAACCCATTACACGCCAATCCATAACGAAGGAGACACGACACATGATCTATTACCAACAACACGAAGATTGGGAAAACAGAGGCCTTGCTGCCACCATGAGACGGTCCATGAATGAAGCCGAATGTCATCTTTGGTTTGACTTCATGCGACCCTACCCTCTCCGGTTCGGCCGCAAGAAATGTATCTTTGGCTTCATTGCCGACTTTTACTGCGCCAAGGCAAAGCTGCTCATTGTCATAGACGGCAATCCCAACAATCCGACAACCCCCATAGATGATACAGCCGAAGGCAAGAAAAAGCTTTGGCGATATGGCTATGAGATCCTTCATCTGACCAGAGACGATATTATGCATCATTTTGAGGATGTTTGCCTAGAAATTGAAGAACGGATTGAAGAGGCAACGGGCGTTCTCTCCTAACAGCCCTGCTGATTTCAAATAAAGGCCTGCCCGAACTCCAACGCTTGTGGCAGGCCTTTTCAAATAGAAGATTCATTCAGGCGCTACTCATCAACGGCCAGTTAATCAACTCTCCCTTTTCAGTACGGGAGATAGAAAACTCACTATGTTAGAATTAGCGAATTAAAGATTACAATGTTCGTTTTAATTATCTTGTTTAGATAGCATTTGTAATGTGCATCCTTTTTTATGATTTTGCTGAAAACTATTGTACTTGCAACATGAAACGAGTATACTAGAAGAATCTTATTTTCATTTGTTTCAGTCATGAAAGAAAGGGAGTTTGCACATGAATCCGCTTGTTACCTTTGTAAAGAAAGTGCCCCTCATTGAACAGATTGCCATTGGACTCGTCATTGGCATCATGCTCGCCGTCTTTGTACCCTCTGCGGTCCCCTTCGTCAGTATCTTCGGCGATTTATTTGTCAGTGCCCTTAAAGGCGTGGCTCCAGTCCTTGTCTTTATTCTCGTTATGAACGCCATGACGCAGCGCAAGAGTGATGGCGATACCAACATGAAACCCATCGTCACACTTTATGTCCTAGGTACTTTCGCTGCCTCTCTTGTTGGCGTAACGCTGTCCTTTCTCTTTCCTGTCACTCTACAGCTATCGATTGGAAACAGTGAAATCAATCCGCCCAGCGGGATTGCCCAAGTCCTTCATACGCTGATCATGAACGTCGTGGATAACCCTGTTAACGCCCTCCTGCGGGCCAACTACATTGGGATCCTCGCCTGGGCCGTCATCATTGGCCTTGCCATGCATAGCGTCGCTAAAGAAGAAACGAAAAAAGTCTTTGATGACCTCTCGAAGGGCATCACCATTGTCGTCAGCTGGGTCATCCGTTTTGCCCCGCTCGGCATCATGGGTCTTGTGACGCAGTCCATTTCTGCAAGCGGACTTTCCGCCCTTCTTTCTTATTTAAAGCTGCTCGGGGTCCTCATTGCCTCGTATGCCTTGGTAGCCCTTGTCATGAACCCAATCATCGTCTTTGCCAAAATCCACCGCAATCCCTATCCCCTTGTCTTTGCCACGATTCGTGAATCAGGCATCTATGCCTTCTTTACCAGAAGTTCAGCTGCGAATATCCCCGTCAATCTGTCCCTTTGCAAACGCTTGGGACTTAATCCGGATACCTATACCATTTCCATTCCGCTTGGCGCTACAATCAATATGGCAGGTGCTTCGATTACAATTTCTGTCCTTGCCTTGGCAGCGGCCAACACCTTAGGAATCCAAGTCGATCTTTTGACAGCCCTCCTCTTATGCCTCATTTCCACCGTCGGTGCCTGTGGGGCTTCCGGTGTAGCTGGCGGTTCTCTGCTTCTGATTCCTGTCGCCTGTGCTTCCTTTGGCATCTCCAACGACCTTGCCATGCAGGTTGTTGGCGTTGGATTCATCATCTCCGTTTTGGAAGATGCTTGTGAAACAGCCCTTAACAGCAGCAGTGATGTCCTATTTACGGCAACGGCTGAGTTTGCGGAACGGACCAAGCGCGGTGAATTAAAGGCCGGGGACCTTGTTCCCAGCAAAGATTGATTGTACAGCACATGAATGGGACTGCGCCAAAACGGCGGCAGTCCCTTTTAATAAGGAGTGATTACATTGGTTCTGCCCAAGTCCCCTGCCCGTCCACCCATCTTAAATGCTTTCAGGGAGGCCTTGACAGCTACACTTCCCATTGCGGCCGGATTTCTTTTTATCGGAGCAGCCTATGGATTTTATATGCAGCGTATGGGGTTTTCCTTTTGGTATCCCATGCTGATGGCCATGATCATCTTTGGCGGCTCCTTGGAGTTTGTTACAGTGACCATGCTCCTTTCTCCCTTTGCCCCGCTCCAAGCTTTTCTCATGGCTCTCATGATCCAGGCGCGGCACCTCTTTTATGGCATTGCCATGCTGGACCGCTATAAAGGAATGGGTTGGAAAAAACCGTTTCTGATATACGGCATGTGTGATGAAACCTTCGCCCTGATCTTTGCCAAAAAGCCCCATCCCGACGTTGACCCAGGCTGGTTCATGCTTTTTGTTACGCTGCTTGACTACACGTACTGGTTTACAAGCGCAGCCCTTGGCGGTATTTTTGGTTCCCTCGTTCCCTTTGACACAAAAGGTATTGACTTTGTCATGACAAGCATGTTCATTGTCATTTTTGTTGAACAGGTTCGCCAGCAAAAAACGCCGCTCACCGCATCCATCGGACTTTGCTCTGCCGTAATCTGCAGGCTTCTATTTGGTCCCGACCACTTCCTGATTCCCACCATGATCGTGATTCTCATTCTCGTAACGGGCCTGCGCAAACGAATTACCCAAAAAGGAGGCTTTCCTTCATGACCTTTTTTGAAGAAGCCATTACGATTGGCGTCTGTGCCGCGGCAACCATCCTGACCCGCTTTCTTCCTTTCTTTGTCTTTTCATCTAGGCGCCCCACACCGCCTTTCATGACTTATCTGGGAAAGGCCCTGCCGCCCGCCATTTTTGCCATGCTTTGCGTCTACTGCCTGCGCCATATCACCATTCTTGTTTCGCCCTACGGACTGCCAGAATTATGTGCGTCAGCCGTCACCGTTTTCCTGCAGCTCAAAAAGCGCAGCATGATGCTTTCCATGGTCGTTGGAACGGTTTGTTACATGGTGCTGATTAGGCTCTGACAATCTGCTCACTGCACGGATTTTGCTCACATCAATAAAATCGTAATAGTCCCGCGATTTAGAAAGGATGAACGAAGGCAAAGAACGTTTTCCTACTTGTTAGAGACAGCAAAAAAGGGCTCCATCACCCGAGCCCTTTTCTTCTCCACATCCGGATCTCCAAATTATAGATTCGGCCGTCCAGGCAATTCATTATTTTTTTGATAGACGACCCACTCACCAATATTGGTTCCATGGTCCGCCATGCGCTCGATATATTTGATGATGAGCACGTAATCCACATAGGCACCCGTACTTAACCGGTCTTCCTGGTTCTCGATTTTATTAGAAAGATCATAAAGCAATTGGTTGAAGTGGGCATCGACAACATCATCCTTATCCTTGATCAGTTCCGCGGTCTTGGAATCCCCACTTAGGTAACAGTCAAAGGCCGTCGTGACAAGACCCTCCATATCTTCATAGAGATGATCGACCCCTTTCGGCAGTGGAAGGGGATTTTTCATTCCCGCAATACGCAGCACATAGCTGCTGATATCGGAACAATGATCTGCAATCCGTTCCATATCCCCTAGGATCTTGAAGGTTCCGACAAGACCCCGCCAATCACCGGCAACGGGTGACTGCAGGACCTGGATATTGAGGTCTTTGTGCATAATATCACGGATCATGTTATCAAAGGCCTCATCACCATCACGGATTTCCCGTGCCATATCGACATCCATGCTGAGCATGGCTTGCCCCGTCCTTTTGACTGTATCCTTGAGCGCGCAAATGAGCTTTTCCACATCTTTGTGCATTTCTTCAAGGGACTCTACATAGGCATCCCGCATGTTTATTCCTCCTTTTGGCATCAACCGAACCGGCCCGTAATGTAAGATTCCGTACGAGGTTCGTCAGGATTGGTAAAGAGTTTTTCGGTTCGGTCCATTTCCACCAATTCACCCAAGTAGAAGAACGCTGTTCGGTCGGAAATCCGTTTGGCCTGCTGCATATTATGGGTCACGATGACAATCGTATATTGTCGCTTAAGTTCCAAGGCAAGATCCTCGATTTTCTGGGTAGAAATCGGATCTAGGGCACTTGTTGGTTCATCCATAAGGATCACGGAAGGCTGCGCGGCAAGTGTCCTTGCAATGCACAGGCGCTGCTGCTGCCCGCCGGAAAGGCCCAAGGCACTCGTGTTGAGTCGATCCTTGAGTTCATCCCAAATGGCAGCTTGCTTTAAACTTGTCTCCACGAGGCCGTCTAGGACGGACTGACTCGTAATGCCCTGGACGCGCGGCCCATAAGCAACATTATCATATATACTCTTAGGAAACGGCGAAGGCTGCTGAAAGACCATCCCCACCCGATAACGCAGGAGCAAGGAATCGATTTCCGTAAAGATATCAAGCCCTTCAAACTTGATGGATCCTTCAACGCGGCAGCCCTCAACAAAATCATTCATGCGGTTAAGTGTCTTAAGAAGCGTGGATTTCCCGCATCCGCTCGGTCCAATAAGAGCAGTGATCTCATTTTTGCGGACCTGCATGGAAATATCCTTCAAAGCTTGATTCTTTCCATAGAAAAGATTCACGTGCTGAATATCAAATGTCAGGTCCTCCGATCTTGCATCTAGTTTTTCCATGGATCAAATTCCTCCCATTTTCTTTTCCATGCGCCAGCTGATATAGCGAGCCAGCGCATTGAAAATAACAACGACCAACATCAGGATGGCACTCGTGACCCCTGCGATTTGCGCCGCATTGGGATCAAGCGCTTCCGTCCGTAGTGCCCAAATATGAAGGGCCAAGGTTTCACCCGGCCTAAACGGGTTCAGCGGACAGGATTGGCTTAAAATATCCCAGTTTGACCAGTCGATGTCCGTGCTCATTCCCGCCGTAAACATCAGGGCGGCCGCTTCCCCAAAGCCACGGCCAGCAGCGAGGATAAGACCGGTCATGATACGCGGAAAACATGCGGGCAGCTCGACGTGGATCAGTGTCTGCATCCGGGATGCTCCAAGGCCCAGGCTGCCCAATTTATAAAACGGCGGCAGTCCTTCAAGGGCGTCCTCCGTAACTGAGGCAAGCATGGGCAAGGTCATGATGGAAACAGACAGGGCCCCGGCCATCAGGTTCCATTGGGAACCGGTCATGACGATAAAGACCAGATAACCAAATAGGCCAACAACAATCGATGGAAGGGACGCGAGGGTTTCAATCGCCATCCGGACCCATTTGGTCAATTTACCATGACCGGCGAATTCTGCAAGAAAGATTCCTGCAGGAATCCCCCATAAGGCGCTGAAAAACAGGGCCAGGACCACAAGATAGAGGGTATTGAAAAAGATGCTGGAAAGGGAATCGAGAATATCTGGATTTACCGACAAGAAACCCTGCCCGATAACAAAACCAACAAAGATAGTGAGCAGCAAGGCCGCGCCAAAAGCCCCCGCATAAAAAAAGCCGGTCATGATGGACGATATCATTCTTTTTCGCTTGATTCGGTTCAGCCCCGTTTCCTTAGAGGACTCATCATGGCGGGGGAACGAAAGAATTTCTTCAATCATTGGTCAGCCCCCTTTAAGCGCTTTTTACCCACGTGATGGATAATAAAAATCAGGATGAATGAGATGACAAAGAGCAGCAACGCCAGCGTCCAAAGTGCGGCATTATATTCGCCGCCTTCCATGGCACTTCCCATATCAGAAGCAATGACCGTTGTCATGGCCGTTGCCGGCAGAAATAGGGAGGTTGGGAAAACCTTCATTTGACCTACAACCATAGCCACGGCAAGGGCTTCGCCCAAAGCACGGGCAAGACCTAGGACAATCCCTGTAAAGATTCCCGTTCGGGCAGAAGGAAGAACAACGGTACGGATTGTCTCCCAACGTGTCGCACCAAGGCCATAGGCTGCATCACGCAGGCTCTTGGGGACAGCCATCATGGCATCGGAGGCCATCATAGTAATCACGGGAAAAATCATAGTTGCCAGCACCAAAGAAGCAGAAAGGACGGAAAAGCCAAAAGGCATCGTGAAAAATTTCCGTAAAAAAGGAATCAGCACGGTAAGACCAATCCAGCCATAGATGACAGAGGGAATCCCCGTAAAAAGTTCAATAAAAGGTTGGACATGGCGCCGTGACGAAGGGGATGCAATTTCCGTCATATAAATGGCCGCCGCAAGACTGACTGGAAGGGCAAATAAAAGGGCCAGGAGGCAGATGACAAGGGAGCCCGAGATAAACATGGCAGCCCCCACCTGCCCTCCGCCGGACGCTGTATCAGAAGGGGCCCACTGCCCACTGAAAAGAAATTCCTGTAACGAATGTCCAAAGACCAGAAACGTCTCACTGCCGCGCATAAAAAGGAACAGGCCTATACAAAACGGAAGTAAAGCCGCTGTAAACCCGCATAGCTTTACTCCCGTCGTTGCAAGGAGTTCCCTGTGATGGATGGCTGCTGCATGCTGCAGCATCGCTTTTTCCTTCATAGAAAAATCTCCCTTTCTCAAAGCTGGAAAGATGGACTTAATCGTGGTCTGGATCCTTCAGCTCTATCTTGCTGCTGACACCGTAACCCAGTTCTTCAATCCGTTTGCCGTAATCAGCAGAACCAATGAATTCGAGGAAAGCTTTGACCGCCGGTTTCGGGTCTTTTGCCGTGTAGATATGTTCAAACCCAAAGACGTTATACTTACCGCTGTAGGTGTTTTCCAAGGTCGGGGCAACGCCGTCAATAGCTATGGCGGCGACCGTATCATTCTTTACAAGATAAGGCAGGGCCACATATCCAATGGCACCTTTATTCTGGGCAACACTCTGGAGCAGGAGTCCGGAGTTATCCGTCTCAAGGGACTTATTGGAAACTTCTTCCACTCCGCCCAATGCATACTTCGTAAAGAGGGCACGCGTACCGGAAGTCTTCGGACGGGTAATCAGGACAATCGGTTCGTCCGGACCGCCGACTTCTTTCCAATTCTTGATTTTCGTCGTAAAGATCTCTTTTAGCTGCTGGCTGGTCAGGTTCTTTACAGTGGCAGCTACATCCTTATTGACAATGGTCGCAACGGTCATAACGCAGATCTTGTGGTCAAGGAGATTTTCTGCTTTATCCTTAGGCAGTTTGGATGCAGCCGGAACATCGGAGTTTCCCATATCGACAGAGCCTTCGGAGACCTGTTTGAGACCGGTGCCGCTTCCCCCAGCATTAAGACTGATGGATACATCTTTATGGTTCTTCTTGAAGGCTTCTGCTGCATCCTTAACAAGCGGCAGGAGAGCCGATGAACCAGAACCCGTAATGTTTCCGGAAAGAGCCTTTTCGCCACCCGTCGTTGCTGCCTTCTTACCTCCGCAGCCAGCGAGCCCAACCACCATCATAGCTGTCAAACTCATCAGCAATCCTTTTCTTAACGCGCTTTTTACTTTCATCAATGATCCATCCTTTCTTACACCAATCTTTTTTATGAGCTGTATTGGTTTTGCTTTATGAATAGCCTACCCCACCTCTGTAAAGATTGACCTTTTCTTCCTGTAAAAATTTCGTAAAAACAAGCACGCCCGAAAGTACGTCCTCATCATGGGACAGCCTTACCCCATTTAGCAAAGGGCAATTGATTTGAGAACATGGCCAAAACTGCGGGTCTTATGGTAACTTTGTTACAGATTCACACCATAAATATGAACCCTTGGTGTCACTAGTTGAAATCCATCCGAACCATGATATGATGAACCCGTAACCTAAAAAGGAGGTCATATTATGCAGCGATTTACACTTCCAAGAGATATCTATCATGGCTATGGCTCCATGGAAATCCTTAAAAATTTAACAGGAAAACGTGCCATAATCTGCACCGGCGGAGGTTCCAGCCGTCGGAACGGTTCTCTCGGTAAAGCCGAGGCCTACCTCAAAGAGGCAGGCATGGAAGTAAAGATCTACGAAGGTATCGAATCCGATCCTTCAGTAGAAACTGTTCTTAAAGGCGCCAAGGTCATGCAGGAATTTGGTCCTGATTGGATCATCGCCATTGGCGGCGGCTCCCCCATTGATGCCGCAAAAGCCATGTGGATCAAATATGAGTACCCATCCATCACCTTTGATGAAATGCGCAAGGTCTTTGGACTCCCCAAATTAAGGCGCAAAGCCCATTTTATCGCGATTTCGTCCACATCAGGCACGGCCACGGAAGTGACCAGTTTTTCCATCATCACCGATTATAAAAGCGGAATCAAGTACCCGATTGCAGACTTTGAGATTACACCGGACATGGCCATCATCGATCCTGAATTAACCCATGGCATGCCCCCAAAACTCGTGGCACATACTGGTATGGATGCCTTTACTCACGCCGTGGAAGCCTATGTGTCAACGGCTCATTGTGAATTTACGGACGCCCTTGCCATCCATGCCATAGAAATGATTCAAAAATATCTGATTCCCTCTTACCAAGGCAACATGGAAGCAAGGGATAAGATGCATGATGCGCAGTGCCTTGCTGGGATGGCCTTTTCCAATGCCCTCCTGGGGATTGTCCACTCCATGGCCCATAAAACAGGAGCAGCCTTTGCTGATTATGGGGCCCACCTAATCCATGGGGCAGCCAATGCGATGTATCTGCCAAAGGTTATCCAGTTTAACGCGAAAGAAGAAGCGACCAAAAAACGCTACGCCATCATTTGCGACTACATGAAGCTGGGAGGAACGACAGACGAGGAAAAAGTCCATCTCCTCATTGACTGGATTCGTAATACGCAGAAAGAGCTGAGGATTCCCCGTGCCATCCGTTTCTATGGAAAGGATGCCCTTCCGACAGAGCAAGGGTTCATTCCGGAAGCCGTCTTTGAAGAAAGACTGCCCCAAATTGCCAAAGACGCCCTTTTAGATGCCTGCACCTCGTCCAATCCCCGTAAACCGACGGAAAGTGAGATGAAAAAGCTGCTCCAAGCCTGCTACTACGATAGGGATATTGATTTTTGAAGCCAACGGCGCCCCTTTCAGATGCATCAAAAGCTCCAGTCCTCCTTTAAAGAGGGCTGGAGCTTTTCTTACGCGCAATGAAATGGTTGAAATAAAAAGATCGATCTGGGAGGGTGGGTAAGGCACTCAATCATGGATCTTCAGCTGGTGAAGGGCCTGGACAAATTGGGGATCAAAGTGATTCACAATGTCGCTGCGGCCCCGGTCAAGGGCTGCAATGGCGCTACGGTCTTCTGCTGAAAGGGTAAAATCAAAGACATCTATATTTTGCTTCATCCGTTCCAGATGGGTCGACTTTGGAATGACGATGACGCCACGGTCAAGATTCCAGCGCAAAGCCACCTGGGCGGCGGACTTGCCATACTTTTTCCCGATTTCTGTTAGGACCGGATGGGTGAAAAGACCATGTTTTCCTTCTGCAAAAGGCCCCCAAGCTTCCGGTTTCACGCCATAGTGTTTCATAAGTGCCAAGGCATTTTCCTGCTGAAAGAAAGGATGCAGCTCGACTTGGTTAACTGCTGGCATGACGCGAACAGTCTCACAAAAATCAGCAAGGATATGAGGATAGAAATTACAGACCCCAATAGCTCGAACAAGTCCCTTGTCATGCGCCTCTTCCATGGCCCGATAGGCACCATAATAGTCACCCATGGGCTGATGGATCAAGTAAAGATCCAGATAATCCAGGTTCAGCTTATCAAGGGAAACCTTCAGGGCTTCCTTAGCCTTTTCATAAGAAGCATCTTGAACCCATAGTTTCGTCGTAATAAAGAGCTCATTCCGAGGAATCCCGCTTTCCTTGATTGCCTCTCCAACAGCTTTTTCGTTGAAATACGCGGCAGCCGTATCAATGAGCCGGTACCCAGTTTCAAGGGCCATAAGGACACTTTCCCTGCAAATTTTTTCGTCGGGAACCTGAAAAACACCAAATCCCAGTTGGGGCATCTTGATTCCCTGATTAAGGGTCACTTCCTGCATAAGGATTCCACCTTTCTTATTTTCTATCGTATAATTTTTCAAATTGATTGCTGAATATGCCAATCTTTCTTATACTATAGCGAGAAATCCGTTTCTTGTACATTAGTAATATAGTATAATAGTATTTATAAAATAAATAGTGGAGGTGCGTATGATTGAATTTGAGCATCTTTTCCAATTTGTTGCCTTTGGAACGTACGGCACACTTTCAAAAACAGCAGAAATCCTGCACGTCTCACAGCCGACACTGACAAGGAACATGAAACTTTTGGAAAAGGAATTTGGTGTCATTCTATTTGCGCGGTCAAAAAATCACATTGCCCTCAATGAAAATGGGCTGCTTGCCATAAAGGAAGCAAGAAAGATTCTCTCCGAAATAGAAGTCATGACGGATAAAGTCCGTCAGCTCGACCGCTCAAGGCATACCTTGTCACTGGGAAGCTGTGCCCCCTATCCTGTCATGGACTTTGTACGGCTGGCAACGGAACTCTATCCATCGCAGTCACTGACAACGGAACTGCGCAGCACCGAGCCCCTTCTTCAAGGGCTGCGGGATGGGCGATACAATGTCGTTATCCTGCCTTTTAAGCCGACTGACAGCGCACTCATCGCTCTCCCCTTCGGCAAGGAATCACTGTACTTCAACCTTCCCAAAGGGCATCCCCAGGAAAAAAGCTCCTCCCTTTCTTTTTCCGATTTGGACGGGACTGCCATGATTGTTTATTCCCACATCGGGTTCTGGAAGGATCTCATCAAGGAAACAATGCCCCATTCCCGTTTCCTGCTCCAAGAACAGAGAGATGACTTTTTCGAGCTGGAGAAAGCTTCCTCCCTACCTTCCTTCATTACGGACCGTGTCCTTAGTGAAGAACCTCTCAAAAATCGGACGGCTGTCCCGATTGTGGACCAATCGGCCCAGATTGAGTACTCTCTTGTCATGACAAAAAAGATGGGCCAACGCTATCCCCTCTTTACTAAATGGCTAAAACAAAAATAAAAGCAAAAAATCGGGTCCTCCTTTGGGAAGACCCGTTTTTGTTTAGACGGAAAGGGAAGACAGGACGGAGGCCTTTGTCACAATGCCGCGGAAGACATCATGCTCATCCACTACAGCAAGAGGATACTGCGTCTTTGCCGCCAGAGGGACAATGGAAGAAACTGGAGCATCAAGATTGCGTACAAAAGGAACCTCCCGAATGATGGCTTCTTCAAAAGTCTTCTTCCCATCCCGCACGGAAAGGGCTCCTTCCAAGGTGATGATTCCGTCAAAGTGCATATAATCACTCACCACATAGGCACTTGAAACGCCGCTCGCACGCATACTGTTTAGGGCCACATTGGCGCCATCGGTCTTTTTTATGACGGAACCGGGAACGGTCATGATGTGCTTAACCGTGAGCACCTTGGTTGTATCAACACTGTCAATAAAGCGGCGGACATAGTCATTGGCCGGTGCGCTCAGCATTTTTTCCGGTGTATCAAGCTGGATCATGCGTCCGTCCCGCAAAATGCCCACGCGGCTTCCCAACTTAAATGCCTCATTGATGTCATGAGTAATGAAGATGATGGTCTTTCCCGTCTGCTCCTGGATGCGCAGCAGCTCAAACTGGAGATCATTTTTCACAAGGGGATCAAGGGCGGAAAAGGCTTCATCCATGAGCAGGATATCCGGGTCGCTTGCCAAGGCCCTGGCGATACCAACGCGCTGCCGCATCCCGCCGGACAAACTATCAAGACTCTCCCGTTCGTGCCCTTCAAGACCCACCATGCGAATCATTTCAAGAGCCTTGGCCTCCCGTTCCGCCTTCTTGACGCCGCGGATTTCAAGACCATAGCCCACATTGCCCATGACATCCCGATGAGCGAGAAGACCGCCGTTTTGGAAGACCATGGAAATTTTTGTCCGCCGCAGCTTCTGAAGTTTTACTTCATCGTACGCAGTGATATCTTCCCCGTCAATGAGGACTTCTCCCCGGCTGGGCCGATGCAGCATATTGAGGCAGCGCACAAGGGTCGATTTGCCGCTGCCAGACAGCCCTATAAGTACAAAGATTTCTCCTTTTCCCACCCGAAAGGACACGTCCGTCACAGCCGCCGTCATCCCGGTTGCTTCAAGGACATCCTGTCTTGTAGCCCCAAGTTCCAATAGCTTATAGGCCATTTTCTTTTCACCGCGAAAATCCAGAGGGGCAAAGATTTTGTAGAGGTGCCGGACCTCGAGAATGGGCGTTTGTGTCATTGGGATTCCTCCTTCCGAATCACGCTTTGGGTCAGACGGTCAAGCAGGATCGCAATGATGACAATACTGAGTCCCGCCGACAGACCACGACCTGATTCCATACGGTTGATGGCGATGAGGACTTCCATACCAAGGCCGTTGGCACCGATCATGGAACTTGTAACGACCATAGCAACCGCCATCATCATGGTCTGATTGATACCCGTCATGATCGTAGGCAGGGCCTGAGGGATCTGCACCTTGACGAGGGTCTGGAAGCGTGAGGCCCCAAATGAACGAGACGCTTCGACTACTTCTGGATCGACTTGCTTGATTCCATGACTGGTCAGCCGAATGACAGGAACAACTGCATATACAACGGTTGCAAGGACGGCAGGCACCTTTCCTGGCCCCAGGAGCATGACTGCGGGAATCATATAAACAAAGGTCGGCATGGTCTGCATGGCATCAAGAAAAGGCCGAATCAAAGGATCGGCCCGTTTGATGGAGGCAAGGAGGACGCCAATGGGAAGACCAATCAAAAGGGAAAAGAACACAGCCGCAAGGACAATGGAAAGGGTTTCACACATCATCTGCCAGTAACCCAAAAGACCGATAAAAAAGAGCAGTCCGCCAAAAAAAGCGCCTTTGCGGTAACTATTCATCAATCTGCCGCCGCCATAGGCCACGGCAAGAATCAAGATCCACCAAGGAATTGCGTCAAGTCCGCTGTTAAGGGCCCCAACAAAGATACCAATGAGACGCTTGAAGGAGACAAAGAATTCTCCATAATGAATGTTGATATAACGGACAAAAGCATCGACGGGCTCAGCCACATTGATGCGAAGGTTCGGAAACGTTGTGAGATAATTGATCATAAGGGCTCCTTTCCCAGTTAAAGTGCTTCCCTCAGTTTGGCTGCGTCTTCTGGCGTCAGCCAAGCATCAACAAGTTCCCCATGTTTTTTGAGGAACCAGCGGGCCGTTTCCTCATAGGAAGCCTTCGTATCCGCCATATGAGCCAAGGCTTCTGCCGTAAGGGTACTTGACGTATGGTAGCGGCTAAGGAACTTTGAAAACTCCGGCTCCCGTTTGGGGAAACGAGAATTGGCCGCAATCACAACCTTCACGGCAGGGGCTTCCGTAAGGCCCTCTTCAAAGGCGGCCTTCTCATAAGGGGCGTCTTCCAGCAATACAAGGTCAAGTTTACCGGAAAGCCAAGTAGGTTCCCATTGATACCCAACAACAGGAAGCCCTTTCTCGTAGGCAGTCAAAAAAGCCGTAGAAAGCGTAGCTTCGCTGCCAGGCCGAAAATAGATATAGTTCTGATTAAGCCCATAGACTTCATACTTCTTATAGAGGATGGCATCGATATTCCATCCTGGGATGGCACCATATAAGCGTCCTTTCGCGGGATCTTCCTCATCCTTAAAGAGCGCCGCATAGCGGCTCAGATCCTTGACGGATTTCAGGTCCGGCGCCATAGGGACAATACCGCGTTCGGCATCACCTTCAATGACGTAGCGCGGGACATAAAACCCTTGGCGGTTATCATCATAGTTGACGCCCAGATCCACAATCCCGCCGGCGGCCTTATCTGCTTCATAAGTGGGAACGTTATCCGTCCACAGCTCCATATTGACATCTGCATCGCCGCGTACAAGGGCGGCCTGCGTGATGGGCGTGGAGCCATAAAGGATTTCCGTCTTGAGTCCATAGACCTTTTCAGCAACGAGCTGAGCCACAGCGTTATGGAACCGGACACTATCCCATCCAGGATCTGCAAAGACAACAGGCCGCTTTTCGTCAGGGGAACACCCTGATAGAATTCCCAGCAAAACAAGAAAAGCAGTAAGGATCATCGACTTGAATGCTTTCATGAAACCATCCTTTCTTCAGTATATTTATTCAAAATATTTGTTCACAATATTAATTTAACATGTTGCTAAATACTCCGTCAAATATTTTACAATTTGTTCATAAAATGATACATATTTGTGTAAGTATAATTTATCTTGTATATCCGTTCAAACACGTCCGATTTTATTCCCATTATCATTATTATCTGTACACAAATCATCCTTTTCAGTAAAAAGAAAGCCTCCCCTATCAAAGTTGATAGGAGAGGCTCATAAATTGCTTCTTTTTAATTAGAGTCGTCAAGAAAAATTCCGTCCATCATGACAGCCAAAGGATCTTGAATCGTGACAAAAGGTTTATCCTTGAAAAGGACCAAATCGGCATCCTTTCCTTTTTCTAGGCTCCCAACCCGCTGATCAACGCCCATGACGCGGGCCGCATTGATGGTGACCGCTGCAAGAGCTTTTTCATAGGCCATGCCCTTGCTGATGGCAAGGCCAACGCAAACAGGCAAATACTGCAGGGGAATCACGGGAGCATCCGTAATGATGCAGATATCACGGCCTTCTGCTAACGCCGCTACACTGTCAAATCCCTTCCCGTGAAGCTCCACCTTGCCGCGGCTTCCCAGGCTGGGCCCTACAAGAAGAGGGATTTCCGGACGTTTGCGCAAAAATTCCAAGATATCCGTCCCGCTTGTCACATGGTCCAAGGTAAACCGTAAATGAAATTCATCACAAATGCGGATAGCCGTCACAATATCAAGGGCCTCATGGCAATGAATCTTAAGCGGTTTTTCGCCACGCATGACAGGCACCATGGGTTCCAGTTTCCGGTCATAATCACGGACAGGCGTTTCCGCATAAACTTTGGCAGTAAGGAGAAATTCCCGAAGTGTTGCCGCAATCCCCATACGAGTTGTTTCATATCCCTTTTTAGGATTTTCCCCCAGGGCGCATTTCATGGCAAAATAAGGATCAAGGACCATCTCGTCAATGATCTTGCCCCGCGTCTTGATGGCAGCATACTGACCGCCGATCACATTAAGCGAACCAGGGCCGCTTGCGCAGCACGTAATCCCGGCATTTCGCGCCTCCTCAAAGGTCCGGTCAAGAGGATTGATGGCATCAATGGCACGCATCTCTGGTGAAAGAATCATCTTCTTTTCATTATGATCAGCGTAAAATTCACCCAGCGAATCTGCTTTGAGTCCAAGATGGGTGTGGGCATCAATGAATCCAGGCGTCACATAGGCCCCGCCAGCATCCCGAACGGATTCACCTTCTGCCGAAAGGCTCTCCCCCACTTCGGCAATTTTTCCGTCAAGGACCCTAATATCATAGAACCCCTCTGTCACATGGGGACTGAGTACATGAGCATTTTTGATCAGCATTGCTGTTCCTCCTTCATTGAGTTTTCTTTCAGTATAGCACAAAAATCACAGATACATGGAAACCCCTGGCCCGATAGGCAGATCAAGCAGCAGCCAAAGAACCAGCATGACCGTCATGGTTGATAGGAGAACCAGGGAATATGGAATCGTAAGAGAGAAAATGGTTCCAATCCCCAGTTCCCGTTGCATCGTCTCGCCGGGACGCAAAGGAATCTTCCCTTCGGCTTGATATTCCGTGAGGAGTCCTATAATGATGGGCAGGGCGGAATGAAGGGGCGAACAAATATTGGTGCACGAATCCCCAATGCGAAAGGCCAGCTGGGCATAGGCAGGATGGACATTGAGGAGGGTGAACATGGGCACAATCATGGGGGCAATAAGGAGCCATTTAGATGATCCACTGGTCATGAAAGGATTGATAATGGCCGTCACAACAACAATCATTAGGCACAAAGGAATAAGCCCCACATCGGCCCCTTTGAGGATTTCAGCTCCAACAATGGCGACAACCTTGAATATATTGGACTTATTCATCATATCGATAAAAAGGGAAGCAATCAAGGTTGTTGTCAAAAGAGGAATGGCTTGCTGCAGCCCGGCTGATACCAGACGGGGAATATCTCGCATCTCCTTGATTGTTCCTGTTGCTGCCGCATAAGGAATTCCCGTTGCCACAAAAGCAAAGCCTATAATGACGATGATGCCCTCAAAGAGTGGGGATTTTGGAAGAAATCCCCCTTTGGCATTACGCAGGAGTGCTCCCTCTGGAATCGTGAGAAGTCCCATAATGAAAAGGAAGAAAAGGAAGCCATAAAAAGCCCAGCGCAGTCCTTTTTCCTGATCTTCCGTAAGGCGATGTTTTGCGATGAGGCTCTCATCAAGGGTCCCATCCCCATCGCCCACCATACGGCAAACGACTTTTTCGGTAAAAATGGTCATAGTCACGGAAAGAACAAAAGTGGCTGCCGCCATGAAAAAATAGTTGACCGCGGGATTAATGGGTACAGAAAGTCCCATTTCCTTGACAATGCTTTCTGTTATCCCCGCGAGCAGTGCATCCGTCCCGGCAAGAAAGAGGTTGGCTGTAAAACCGCCGCTGGCGCTCGCATAGCCAAGGATGACCCCAATAAGAGGATTGCGTCCCAAGGCGGCAAAGATGACACCGCCCATGGTAAAGGAAAAAATCGTCCCCGCGTCACTCATCAGATTGGCATTGATTCCCACAAAGACGACAGCAAAAGTAATGAGACTGCGTGGTGCCTTGAGCAGATATTTTTTCATGAAGGTCTCAAAAAAGCCCGTTTTTTCAATGAAGGCACTGGCAGCCATCATGACAAGGACCAATTTAAGCGGTGGATAAGAAACAAAGATTTCCGGGAATTTCGTGATGATGTAGCGCAGGTTATCTCCAGAAAGAAGATTAACAACAGCAACTGTCACAAGCTTTTCCGGTTCACCGGGAATCTTTGATGCACTCATATAGGAGATACTGACACCCATACGGGCAAGAAGCCAGGAAATGAATAAAGTAACAAGGAGCATACCGCCAAAGAGCATAAAAGGATGGGGTAATTTGTTGCCCCAATACTCGATGGTATCAATAAATCGATTGAGGAAGGTTTTCTTTGTTTTCATGAGGATTATTCTCCGTTTAGAAAAAGGAAGCCTCAACCAGAAGCCTCTCCAGAAGGATATTCATCGCGATGAATTTCTACTGATTCTACAAATCCCCCAGCAGCTGATTAGCTGCCAGGGGATTTTCCATCTTAGTCTGATGCCTTCTTAAGGGGGACAAAATCAAGGAAGCCGGAACGTTACTGAATATGCATAGGAATGCCAGGTCCAATGGGAAGACCAAAGGTGAGCCAAACAATGAGCATAGCCGTCATGGTCAGAAGGATGACCATGGCATAGGGAATAGTCAAGGAAAAAATCGTACCAATCCCAATCTTGCGATGTTCCGTTTCACCTGGACGCAGAGGGATTTTCCCTTCTTCCTGGTATTGTGTCAGCATGCCAATGATTACGGGCAGAAGTTCCTGCAGAGGGGAACAGATATTCGTAGCTGAGTCACCAATGCGATACGCAAGCTGGGCATAAGCAGGATGCACATTCAGCATGGTGAACATGGGAACAATCATGGGTGCGATGATGAGCCACTTGGAGGAACCGCTTGTCATGAACGGGTTGATGATGGTGGTCACGACAATGATCATCAAACAAAGCGGCAAAAGACCGATATTGGCTCCACGCAGAGCTTCTGCACCAGCTACAGCAACCATTTTAAAGATATTGGATTTATTCATCATATCGATGAAGACCGCTGCCATCATGGTCGTCGTCAAAAGGGGAATCGCTTCCCGCAGACCGGCGGAAACAAGGCGGGGAATATCCTTCCACTTCTTGATTTCCCCTGTTGCCACACCATAAGGCAGGCCCGTGGAAACAAAGAAGAAAGCAATAAGTGTGATGATGCCAGCAAAGAACGGTGATTTCGGCAGGAAACCACCCTTTGCATTGCGCAGGATGGCCCAGGAAGGAACGGTAAGAGCTGCCATAACAGCAAGGAAGAAGAGAAATCCATAAAAAGCCCAACGCAGTCCCTTTTCCTGATCCGCCGTCAATTTATGTTCCTCAAGTAAAGCCATATTGACCTTTCCATCCCCATCACCGACCATACGGCAGACAACCTTTTCCGTAAAAAGGGTAAGCGTCACAGAAAGGAAGAAGGTCGCTGAAGCCATAAAGAAGTAGTTCATGGCTGGATTGATATCGACTGCAACGCCCATCTCCTTGACGACACCTTCCGTTATGCCTGCAAGCAGAGCATCCGTCCCAGCAAGGAAGAGATTTGCCGTAAAACCGCCGCTCGAACTTGCCCAACCAAGAATAACACCAATCAGGGGATTTCGGCCCAAAGCAGCAAAAATAATTCCCCCCATGGTCAAGGCAAAAAGGGTCCCGGCATCACTCATCAAATTGGAGTTGACGCCGACAAAGACAACAGCAAAAGTCACGAGGCTCCGAGGCGCGCGGAGCAGATACTTTTTCATAAAAGTCCCAAAGAAACCGGTCTTTTCGATAAAGGCCGTTGCCGCCATCATCACAAGAACAAGTTTCATAGGTGGATATCCAATAAAAATATCAGGATATTTCGTAATCAGGTAACGCAGGTTTTCTCCGGATAGCAGATTGGTAACGGCAATGGTCACTTCCTTTTCCGGTTCCCCTGGGGTTCGTGAAGCTGCCATATAGGTTATGCTGCAGCCAGCCTGGGATAAGATCCAGGACCCAATAAGGGTAATGACGACGAGCATCCCAAAAAGGATAAAAGGATGGGGCAATTTATTTCCCCAATACTCAATGGTGTCGATGAATCGATTCATCCACGATTTCTTTCTGACAGATGGTTGCATGCGATTTATTGCCTCCTTTTGTTTAATTGGGTTCCGTTCCTGCTAAAAGCGCCTGCCGGATTTTTAATCCGTCTATCCGAGCCGCGGCTGGTTTGACCGTTGCTGTCCCCTTCGATAGAAAAAACGGCGCTTTGAGAAAAATGATTGCATCTTTATTATACCCAAAGTCAGGATAGAATGCTAGTTATTTTCTGAAAATATAAAATTTTGCAAAAATAATGGTGATTCATCCATGTGATATGGTCAAATTCGATATCGTCTTTATTGATTCATTACATTTCTAAGCAATATGATTCGATATTTGGCTTGTAATGGCCCATTGATTCAAACTGCCAGTTAACTTATCCACGCCAAAAGGTCTTATTCGAGGTTCCTCCTCTTTTTCCTTGCAGGATGAAGCGCTGTCGAATACAATGAAAGAAAAACGTTTCTCCCCATGCAGAAAGGAAGGCTTTCATGGAATATTCCCAGAATAACGTGCTGCTCTTTACCTTGGGCCATTTTGGTACAGACTGGGCCCAAGGCGGCATTCCAGCCCTTCTCCCCTATTTTATCGCGGCCTGCCATCTTTCCTATCAGGAAGCAGCGGGCATCATCTTTGCAAATATTGTCCTCGCCTCTGTAACGCAGCCTCTCATCGGCTACTATTCGGACCGTGCATCCCTTCCTTATTTGGTCCCCCTTGGTGTCTTTCTCTGTGGGTTCAGTCTTTCAGCCATGGCCTTTACCCAGAATTATTGGTTCATCCTCTTTTTAGCCATGCTGAGCGGATTGGGCAGCAGCCTTTTCCATCCCGAAGCAGCTCGTCTTGTAAACGGCATTTCAGGCGCCCAAAAAGGCAAGGCGATGGGGACTTTTTCTGTCGGTGGCAATGCGGGCTTTGCCGTCGGTCCCATGGCAGCAGGGTTCAGTGCCTATCAGTTTGGCATCAAGGGTCTCATCATTTACGCCGTGGTCAATTTCCTTACGGCTCTCTTCCTGATGAAGAAACTTCCTGCAATCAAAAAAAGACTACAAGGGACAGAAAAAAGGGAATGCCCTGCAAACGAACCTCAGCCGAAAAATGATTGGAACGCCTTCGGGAAACTTAGTTTTGTTATTTTTGCACGATCAATTGGCTTTACCATCCTTAACTCCTTTATGCCGATTTACTGGATCAGCGTTCTTGGCACATCAGCAAGCAGCGGCAGTCTTGCCCTTTCCCTGCTTTTTTCCATGGGGGTTGTCATGACTTTTTTGGGCGGTATCCTGGCAGACAAAGTGGGACACATCAAGGTCATGCGGATATCCTTCCTCGTCATGGTCCCCGCCCTCTACTTTCTCACAAACAGTACGAGCCAAATGACAGCAACCCTGCTTTTGGTGCCGACGGCTCTTTCCCTTTTTGCGCCTTACAGTCCCATGGTCATCTTGGGACAGACTTACCTTGCCCGCAACATTGGTTTTGCTTCCGGCGTGACCTTGGGTCTCAGTGCCAGTGTAGGCGGCCTGATTTCTCCCCTGGTTGGATGGGCTGCCGACCGCTGGGGTGTCGGTCCTAGCCTGCAGATTCTCTGGATCGTCGCCGCCATTGGCTGCCTCTTCGCCTTCCTCGTTCCCGTCCCGCCTTCCATGATAAAGAAAAAAGCGTGAAAAATTCCCGACTGGTATCATTTCCAGCCGGGAATTTTTCTTTTTATCTAGTTATAAGATCATATTTTGAATGATTTCGCCGTCCTCATCCTGCTGATACTGGACCTTGAATGAATAGCCTTCAGAATTTCCGCTTTTTGTATAAAATCCGCGGATCTCAAAATATTCCTCATTGGAAACAGCATAAGCTTCCGTAAGGTCCCCCAAGTAAACAGTCAAAGATTGGGCTGAGCCATCAAACGTCTTAAGGACAGAGGCAAGCCAATGGGCAAAGCCATCCACATTCCGATAGATGATGTTTTCTTTTTGAAAGTCCTGGTCTCGATACGTCATCAAAAAGTCTCCCTCACAGGTGCAGGTGAATAGGTCGAGCAGGAAGCCCTACAATTAAATCAGAGCCTTTACTGCAGCAAGGACACCATCAAAATTAATGGCATGGGTGACTTCCGGAACGTATTCCACATAGGTGACCTTATCATTTTTATCAATGACAACAACACCACGGGCTTCAAGACGCAGTCCTTCCATGAGGAAGCCATAGTTCGTCCCAAAGGAGGCATCACGGTGATCAGAAAGGGTAACTACATTCTTGACCCCGGCAGCCCCGCACCAACGAGCCTGAGCAAAAGGCAGATCCATGGAAACCGTGAGGACCACGACATCGGAAGAAAGACCAGTTACGTCCTTATTGAACCAACGGGTCTGGGCATCACAGACACCCGTATCAAGGGACGGTACAACGGAAATAACCTTGATTTTGCCTTCATAGTCCTTCAAGGTCTTTTCAGCAAGGCTATTATCAAGCAACTTGAAATCAGGCGCTTTTTCTCCCACTTTCACTTCCGGACCAACAAGGGTTACAGGGCCTCCAGCAAAAGTAACTGCACCAGAACGTTTTTCCATAATTCATTCCTCCTATATCATAGCAAAATGGATGATCCATATGATTCATTCATACGACACGTATACTATAGCACTTTAATAATGATTAGTAAATAGTTATTTTAACTATTTACAGAAAAATTACAGTAAGATAAACGTCCCTATGGAACACTCCATAGGGACGTTTCAGGCACCTCACGGTGCGTATGCGATTTTTTAAGGATAAAAGGAGCCTACCTGCGGCACAACTCCCGATTCATCTTACATCATGCCGGGCATGCCACCCATGGCAGGAGCTGCCGGAGCCGGATTTTCAGCCGGTTTATCCGCAACAACGGCTTCCGTGGTAAGAATCATGGCAGCAATGGAAGCTGCATTCTGCAGGGCACTGCGCGTAACCTTGCAAGGATCTACAATACCGCTCTTGATCATATCGACATATTCTTCCGTCTGGGCATTGAAGCCAATTCCCTTCTTAGCCTTCTTGACAGCTTCAACGATAACGGCACCTTCAAGACCGGCGTTGTTGGCGATTTGACGGACAGGAGCTTCGATAGCGCGTCTAACGATATCAATACCTGTCTTCTCATCCCCTTCGGTTTCCTTTTCCAGTTCATCGAGGGCCGGCTGTACTTGCAGAAGAGCCGTACCGCCACCGGCAACGATTCCTTCGGCCACAGCAGCGCGAGTAGCGTTCAGGGCGTCTTCGATACGGAGTTTCTTATCTTTCAGTTCCGTTTCCGTAGCAGCACCAACTTTGATAACGGCAACGCCGCCAGAGAGTTTAGCCAAACGTTCCTGAAGTTTTTCCTTGTCGAACTGGGAAGTCGTTTCAGGAATCTGGGCACGGATGGAAGCAACACGGTCAGCAATGGCCTGTTTGTCACCAGCACCATCAACAATGGTAGTAAGGTCCTTGGTTACACGGACCTGGCTGCAGGAACCAAGATCAGCAACTGTAGCGCTGTCGAGCTTACGGCCAACTTCTTCACTGATAACCGTTGCACCCGTCAGGGTTGCAATATCCTGAAGCATAGCCTTGCGACGGTCACCAAAGCCAGGAGCTTTGACGGCAACAGCCTTAAAGGTGCCACGGAGTCTGTTCACAACGAGTGTAGCCAGGGCTTCACCTTCGATGTCTTCAGCAATGATCAAGAGTTCACGGCCCTGTTGTACCACTTTTTCAAGAACAGGCATGATGTCTTGGATCATAGTGATCTTCCGGTCCGTAATGAAGACGTACGGATTGGAAAGAACGGCTTCCATCTTGTCCGGATCCGTAACCATATACGGGGAAATGTAGCCGCGGTCGAACTGCATCCCTTCAACGGTTTCAAGGGAGGTTTCCATGGTCTTGGATTCTTCAACGGTGATGACGCCATCGTTGCCGACTTTTTCCATCGCATCAGCAATCAGGCCACCGATTTCCGCGTCACCAGCAGAAATGGAAGCAACCTGTGCTTTTTCTTCCTTGGTGCTGACCGTCTTGGCATTTTCCTGGAGCTTCTTGACGAGGCAATCCGTTGCTTTCTTGATGCCTCTCTTGAGGACCATGGGGTTAGCACCGGCAACCACGTTCTTCATGCCTTCATGAACGATGGACTGAGCAAGAAGGGTAGCCGTCGTGGTCCCGTCACCAGCAATATCGTTGGTCTTGGTTGCCACTTCACGAACAAGGGCAGCCCCCATGTTTTCAAACGGATCTTCCAGTTCAATGTCCTTAGCAATGGTTACACCATCATTGGTGATGGTCGGGGAACCGAATTTCTTTTCAAGGACAACGTTGCGGCCCTTGGGCCCCAAGGTAACTTTTACAGCATCAGCCAGTTTATTGACGCCGCGTTCCAGACCACGACGTGCTTCTTCATCAAATTGAATGAGTTTAGCCATTTTTATCTACTCCTTAGTTCCAAATGATATAAGGTGATTGGTTCTCCACAAAAAAGGGAGCGATTCACTTATCCTCAACGACAGCCAAGATATCACTGTCACGGAGGATGATATAATCCTTGCCGTCCAGTTCGACTTCGCTGCCGGAGTATTTAGCAAAGACAACAGTTTCGCCAACCTTGACTTCAGAAGCAATGCGGGTGCCATTATCAAGGAGACGGCCCGTACCTACAGCTACGACTTTGCCAGTCTGGGGTTTGTCCTTATGAGCCGTATCGGGCAGATAGATCCCGCTTTCCGTTTTTTCTTCCTGCACAACCGGTTCTACGACGACATGATCTTCCAAAGGTCTTAACATGTTTGTAATCCCCTTTCACTATGGATAAATTTTAACTTTTTGATTTATTAGCACTCATTACATTGGAGTGCTAACCACAGCTATAATAATAGCATCTTTCAAAAAAAATGCAAGGGGTTTTACTAAAAAAGTCAAACTTTTTGTCTTTTAGGTTGAAAAGACATATAGGAATGCTATGGAGCTTTGATGCTTTGAGGCTGTAGTGCGTTGAAGGGAAAGATGATAACGAGCGGCGCCAAATCATCTCCCTGTCAGTCGTGGGGGCCGAATTGCATTCGCCCTCAAACATGTTCTTCTGCTTTTCGCTCCGCTCCATAGCAGCCTCAGGACCCAGACAAATCCGCCTCGCAAGCCGCTTGTAAGGAAACGTCAGCTTCGCGTCCTCGTCCACCACCAAAACCGGTTAATCCTTATCATCATGAACTTGTGGAAATTTTCCTTTGTCGATCCCCCGCCTTGGCAAGGCGGATCGATTTCGGAGAAATCGAGTTCTAACGCGTAACACGATAGCAGGTCCTACCAAATATAAAGTAACCGTTGCTGAGTATCATCATAGCAACACTTTTATAGCTGATTTATCAGCCTGCCGCCTTTGACAGCAGCATCATAGTGCTGCAGCATCACAGCAAAAGCCAGAGTGCATGGTTTCATCCATGCACTCTGGCTTTTCTTTCCTCATTTCATTTCCATTTCTTCTTTGAGCCGCGCCATGATCTTGCCATAGTTTTCCTTTTTATGGGGAAAAAGGCAATGGGAGCAATCCTTGATGCCCCGATTCGTGTAGGCAAAGGCGCCGCCACAATCTTTCACCAGATACAGGGGACAAAAGCAGAAGAGACAGTTGAAATTCTCTCCGTCACTTTCCTTATGACAGGGGAAGAACTCACATTCCTTATGGGAAAAGTACTTATAGTGATTCGTCATTTTTCTTCCCAGCTTTCCGCCAGTTTGCCAAACTCTTCTATGGTAAGGGACTCCCCCCTGCGCGTCGGCTCAATCCCAGCACGGGCCATCCAGGCCTCCGCTGTATCACCGGGACGCACCATTGACTTTAGACAGGTGCGGAGCATCTTCCGGCGCTGGGAAAAAGCCGCCCGCACGACCTTAACATATAAAGACGCATCCACATTGACAATGGGGCTCTCCCTTTTTTCACATACGACGACCATGGAATCAACCTTTGGGGCCGGCATGAAATCGTGAGCCGGAACGGGAATTGCCAGCTGGGGCTCCGAATAATACTGCAGCGCCAAGGAAAGGGGCCCATAAGCCTTTGTTCCAGGCTGAGCGGCCATCCGCTCAGCCACTTCTTTTTGCACCATAACGACAATACGCTTTAAGGGAAGGTTTGCTTCAAGCAGGGAAAAGATGATGGGCGTCGTAATGTAATAAGGCAGGTTCGCCGCCACTGTAAAAGGCTTTCCCCCCGTAATGTCTTTGAGGTCAACCTTAAGGATATCCCCATGGATGATTTCTACATTGTCATACCCTTCAAGCGTCTTGCGAAGGATCGGAAGAAGCGACTCATCGATTTCAACACTCTTGACATCGGCTCCGGTTTCCGCAAGGGCCTGGGTCAATGTGCCGATTCCGGGCCCGACTTCAAGGACCAGGTCCCCAGGACCAATCTTTGCTTTTTCTGCAATGCCCCTTACAACAGACTCATTGATGAGGAAGTTCTGTCCAAAGCGTTTTTTTGTATGAAGGCCAAAGGTATCAAGAATATACCGCGTTACTTCACGGCTTGCAATCACAGGATGAAGCATACTGAAGTCCTTTCTCACGCATGACGTGTTCCGATGATCTGAAGTGCTTTATTGAATTCGTCGCGGGTCACGCCATAATGATTGAGACGCTCCACCATTTTCTTCACATTGCCGTAGCCAATACCCAGTTCGGCTCCAAGGGCGTCCCGTTTTTCCGCCGCAGACTGGGACCCGCTCATACCGTTATGGTAAAGGTCCATGGCCGTAAATTCTTCCTGCGGCGTCATCGAGGTGTGGCGCACCTTGGAAAGTGCCTTGAGGATTGCCTCCGGCTGAGCCTGCTCAATGCCCACATCATGGTGGGCCAGGGCTTCACACTTTGGCACAAAGGCCTGTCCTGCCTCAGGAAAGCGCTCCGTCAAATAACGGCGGATCCGCTCCCCTGCCCCATCAGGATCGGTGAGGATGATGATGCCCCGCTTCTTATAGGCTGCTTCAATCTTTTTAAGGGTATACGGCGACAAGGTAAAGCCGCCTGTTTCGATTGTATCGGCATCAAGGGCCTTCTTGATCGCCACTGTATCCATTTTTCCTTCTACGACAAGGACTTCCTTAAGCAATCTTGTCACGCTCCCTATTCTTGGACCTCTCGTTCCGGATTTTTACTCTAACAGATTGCAGGAAGAATGTCAAAAGAAAGTTCTCCCCACAAATAAGGAAAGAGGCCATTGCCAATTGGCAACAGCCCCTTTTCTACTCAAGGAAATACACGGTTACGTCGCGCCTGCCCCAACTGATTGCGTCAGAGTAGTTTTCCATGTACAGGTCAATCCGGCTGCCATTGATAGCACCGCCGCAATCACCTGCCACGGCAAAACCATAACCAGGGATATACATCCGCGTTCCATAAGGAATCACATCAGGATCCACAGCTACGATTCCATGATAAGGCACAACGCCTGTCGAAGTCAGACCGGTTCCACTGCCCTCGGCAAGGGTATACGCGGAAGCCTCAAAGGTTCTCGCGCTGCGGTACCGAACAAAGCCACGGCTTGTTTCCACCATCAAATTTTTGCCTGTGCCTACTTCTACGACTTGCGGAACAGGTTGGGAAACAACATCACGCGCCAGTTCACGTCTTACTTCTTGATTTCCAATCTTCACCGTGCGGTAGGTGACTACAGCTTCCCCATTGCGGCCTTCCGATACAACAGACTGTCTGCCGCGGGGCAGGTTGTCATTGTTACGGAATTCCACTTCAAAAGGAATGCTTTCTTTGGCCGTCTTCACCTCAGTTGTGGGGGAAACGACATGGATAGTCATGTCTTTTTTTGCCGGGGACTCCAAGGACGGATACACCTTATATCCTTTGTAGTCCACACCCACAGCATCCAGCACTTCTTTTACCGTTTTGCGTCCGATGGTATACTCGGTCGTTCTTCCATTATGCCACACCTTGATTGGAATGGCACGGATGACTTCGATCGTCGATCCATCTTCAAAGTTTCCATGACCAACTACATCATAACCGTCGGCTTTTTGAAGAACAACACCGGCTTCTTCCAAAGCACCTTTAACCGTAAGGGCTCTGGTTGAAAGGGCAATCGTCTGCCCGTCAACTTGAATCTTCACCTGTTTTGGAGCGGCAGCAAAGCCGAGAAAATTCAAGCTGAAGACAAGCATGAGCATGACAACAACCCACTTTTCAGGACGCTTCCAAGTATTTGTTATTCGCAAATTCTCGCCTCCTTAAAGCTTTTGTATTCTACCATGGAGACGAAAAACCTGTCAAAACAAAATTAGGACCAGCTCCTAAAAATGAACATTTTCATTGCTTGATTTTGTGACGCTTTTGAAAAATTTACAGCAAAGTCATCGCGATTTTTAGTAACTTTTTAATTTTGGGAAGAGATTTTGCGAATTTTTTGTGGCAATTTCCATCATCGAAAGGACTGGAATTCCTTTGACCTCCGCTGCCATTTCAGCAACAAGCTTCACATAAAGCGGGTTATTGCGTTTCCCGCGGTAAGGAACAGGGGCCATATAAGGCGAATCTGTCTCAAAAACGATGCGGTCAAGAGGCATCTTGCGAAGGATTTCCCTGACCCCATGATCATTCTTGAAGGTACTTGTCCCGCCAAAGCCAAAGTACCAGCCGGCCTTAATAAAGGTTTCAGCCATGGCCCAGTCTCCGCTGAAACAATGAAGGACCCCTCGCACGCCCTGCCCTTCCGTCAGAAGGAGCCTCGTCATATCCTCATGGGCCTCCCGGTCATGGATGATGACAGGCAGCTTAAGTTCACGGGCCATGGCAAGTTGGCGGATAAGGAAAGCCTGCTGCCGCTCATGAGGTGAATCTTCATCGTTATAATAGTCAAGACCGATCTCACCAATGGCGACCACCTTGTCATCTTGGGCAAGCTGGTAAATTTCCTCAAGGTCCCCTTCGCTCACATGGCCCAGATCTTCTGGATGAAGGCCGACGGCGGCATACACATAATCATAGCGGTGGGCCATAGCAAGCGATGCCTTCGAGCTTCTCACGTCACAACCGGGATTGATGAATCCCAACATGTGCGATCCAATCTCCTGGAGCAGCGCTTCTCGGTCCGCGTCAAAGTCCTCCGTGTCAAGGTGGGCATGCGTATCAAAATAAGGAAGTCGTTCCATTATTTGACCTTGCTGCCCGACGCAATCCCCGGCACTTCGGCAAGAACGAGATTTCCCTTACCGTCACTTGCAGCAAGGAGCATGCCGCGAGATTCGATGCCCTTGAGCTTGGCTGGTTTGAGGTTAGCCACAACGATGACATTCTTGCCAATAAGCTCCTTGGCATCATAGTACTGGGCAATCCCGGAGACAATGATCCGTTCACGGCCTGCCATATCAACGGTAATCTTCATGAGCTTATCTGTGTTGGGGACCCGTTCGGCCGTTTTGATTGCAGCAACACGGAGGTCAACCTTCTGGAAATCATCGATGGCGATTTCTTCGGGCGTAACCACACCGACGTTCTTCTTTTCCGCTTTTTTTGCTTTCGGGGCTTCCTTCTGAGGTGTCTTTTCCGACTCCACTTCAATGCGCGGGAAAATGGGCTGACCCTTCATGACTTTCGTGCCATCAGAGAAACCGCCATACTTCACTTCATTAAGATCGAAGTTTTCCGGCACGGCAAGACCGAGCTGTTCGAAAATCTTCGGTGCCGTAAAAGGCATCATAGGTGAAATCAGGATGGCAATATTGCGAACAGCATCAGCAAGGTTGTACATCACGGCTTCAAGGCGGTCCTTCTGCGCAGGATCCTTAGCAAGGATCCACGGCGTCGTTACATCAATGTATTTATTGGCAGCGCCAATATAGGACCAGACAGCCTTCAGCGCGTCATTGATCTGGTATTCATCCATAGCTTTACGGTAACTGCCAAGCGTTTCCTCGGCAAGGGCTGCAAAAGCCTTGTCATCGGCATGATCTGATGCCGTCTTATGAACAATACCTTGATGATATTTTTCAATCATGGAAACCGTACGATACTGGAGGTTGCCCAAGTCGTTGGCAAGGTCCGTATTCCAACGGCGGATGAGGCCTTCGCGGGAATAATTCCCATCGTTGCCCAAGGCAATTTCACTGAGGAGGAAGTAACGGACGGCATCAGGACCAAATTCCTTGATTGGTTCCACAGGATCGACGACATTGCCCTTGGATTTACTCATCTTGTCACCATTAACGACAAGCCAGCCGTGACCATAAACCTTCTTCGGCAGTTCATACCCCATGGAAAGGAGCATAGCCGGCCAAATGATCGTATGGAAACGGACGATTTCCTTTCCTACAAGGTGCAGGTCAACCGGCCAGAAGCGGTTAAATTCCTCTTCATTGCGCAGGAACCCAATCCCCGTAAAATAGCACAAAAGGGCATCGAACCAGACATAAGTAATCTGTTTCTTATCAAAAGGAACCGGAATGCCCCAGTCGAACGTGGAACGGGAAATACACAGGTCCTCCAACCCTTGTTTAAGAAAAGCGATCATTTCGTTGCGGCGGGAAACGGGCTGGATGAAATCAGGATGATTTTCAATATGTTTGAGAATTTGGTCAGCATATTTGGACATACGGAAGAAATAGTCCTCTTCTTCCATCGTTTCCACAGGCCGGCCACAGTCCGGGCAGACGCCGCCTGCTTCCTCAATCTGACGGTCCGTCCAGAAGGATTCGCAAGGAACGCAGTATTTCCCGACATATTTCTTTTTATAGATATCGCCCTTATCATAGACGCGCTGCAGGATTTCCTGAACGACCCGTTCGTGTTCCGCACTGGAAGAGCGTACAAAATCCGTGTAGCTGATTCCCAGCATTTCCCAAAGTTTCTTGAAGTTTGCCACAATGCCATCTACGTACTGGAGCGGCGTCATCCCATTTTCTTCCGCCTTGCGCTGGATCTTGAGGCCATGTTCATCACTGCCCGTCACGAATCGGACATCAAACCCATTGGCCCTTTTATACCGAGCAATCGTATCAGCAATGGTCGAGCAGTACGCATGACCAATATGCAGATTGGCACTCGGATAGTAAATCGGTGTCGTAATGAAAAAAGCTGGTTTACTCATCTTCTACCCCTTCTTTGACTAGTCTATTATAAAGCTCCCGTTTAGGCAGCTTATAAACTTTGGCAATTTGCTGGAGCGCTTCTTTTTTCCCCACGCCGTCAGCCATCAGACGACGCACGGCATCAAGGGGATCCCCTGTTGGGGCTTCTTCCACCTTGGTTCCGCCAGCAATCACGAGGACAAACTCACCGCGCGGCGCCTGTTCCAAAAGGTGCGCCCGGCACGTGGAAACCGTGCCGCGGAAAAACTCTTCATGAAGCTTTGTCAGTTCCCTCGCCATGGTCATGGTCCGGTCTCCCCATGCGTCTTCAATATCAGAAAGCACCTCTATGATTCGGTGCGGTGCCTCATACAGGATGATAGTTGCTGGAATGTCCTTCCATTCTGTTAGCCTCTCCCGCCGGTTTTTCCGACTTTTAGGAAGAAACCCGCCAAAAAAGAAAGGCGTGCTCGATAGACCTGAAGCTACAAGGGCTGTCAGTGCCGCATTGGCTCCCGGAACAGGCACAACAGGAATGCCTTCTGCAATACACGTCTGGGCAATGTGTTCACCCGGATCGGAAATACCAGGGAAGCCGGCATCGGAAACAAGGGCGATGTTTTTGCCTTCTTTTAGATGCTCCAGAAGAACAGGCCCCATTTTTTCTTTGTTATGCTCATGATAGCTCAGAAGCGTCCCATGGATATCAAAATGATTCAAAAGCTGCCGCGTATGACGTGTATCTTCCGCGGCGATAAGATTGGCTTCCCGCAGCATCCGCAGGGCACGGGGCGTCATATCTTCCAAATTCCCAATGGGTGTTGCGCATAGATATAAGGTTCCAACCGATTCAGCCATGGACCCACTCCTTTCCTTCATAATAAGCAAGGGCATCCTCACTCAGGCTGCCGTCATGCCGGTACATGATAAGGGGCGGCAGGACCGTAAGCCCTCCCCGGCCCCCTTTTTGAAACTCCGCCAAAAAAATCCACGCCCCCCGATCAATATACGAATGGACCCACTGTAGCCGCTTGATTTCTAGATGATAGCGATCAGCTAGGCGTAGGGCATCGGTAAACCGGTCAGGAAGCTGGACCATGGCAAGGCGCCCCCGTGTCTTTAACGCAAAAGCAGCGGCTTTGATGAAATCTTCTAACGTAACGCCCACTTCATGGCAGGCCTCGGTCATGAGCTGACGCCGCCTTCCGCCAATGCGGTAAGGGGGATTCATATAGACAAGATCCATTGTGTCCGGCTTAAGATACTCACGATAAGCCAGGATATCCCCCACAAACGGCATAACCTGCTGCTCAAGGCCGTTTTCCCTTACGCTGCGCTTCAGGAGCTCAATGACATGGGGATTTTTATCCACGGCAAGAACGGACTGGGCTCCCCTGTTTGCAGCCAGAAGGGAAATAGCGCCGGTTCCACAGCCAAGCTCAAGGACGCAGGCTTTTTTCACCATATGGGGAAACGCGGCCAAAAAGACCGCGTCCGTTGTAAAGGAAAATTCTTTTTCATCCTGCCAAATCCGGAGATTTCCACTGGGCAGGCTGTCAAGGCGTTCCGTTTCATTCATCACTTTTGGCGGCTTCGACGATTTCGTCCCAGCTTGCCGTAATCCGGTTGCCTGGGGACAGTTCAACCACAACCGTCTGATCGCGGCGGGAAACATGCATGACCATGCCCTCCCCTGTAGGCGTGACAACCTTCATGCCCGGTTTAGGAATAAGGTGACTTGCTTCCTTCTTTTTCCCCTTGTTCTTGCAGCAGCGGCCGCAGTACATTTCACTTTCGTACTTAAGGCAGCACAAGAGCCGTCCGCAAATTCCTGAAATCTTCGTCGGATTAAGGGACAGGTTCTGCTCTTTTGCCATCTTGATGGAGACAGGTTCAAAGTCTCCCAAAAAAGTTGCACAGCACAAGGGCCGTCCGCAGCATCCAATGCCGCCTAGCATCTTTGCTTCATCGCGCACACCAATTTGGCGCAGCTCGATACGCGTCCGGAAAACAGCGGCCAAATCCTTGACAAGATTGCGGAAATCAATGCGCCCATCGGCTGTAAAGTAGAAGATGATCCGCCCGCCGTCAAAGGTATACTCTACATTGACAAGACGCATTTCCAGTTTGCGGGCAGCGATCTTCTTTTCACAGATGGTGAACGCTTCCTTTTCCTTACGATGGTTTTCCTCCACCTTGCGGGCATCCCGCTCATCCGCCTTGCGGATCACGCTCTTTAAGGGAGAGACGATGCTCTTTTCATCGACTTCCTGGGGCCCCATGACCACTTCCCCATATTCAACACCCCGGGCCGTCTCTACAATGGCATGGTCGCCTTTTTGCAGATCAAAGCTGCCTGGAGCAAAATAATAGATTTTCCCGGCTCTTTTGAACCGGATTCCAACAATCGTAACCACGGTCGTTACTCCTTTAGAAAAGTATGGATCTCAAGAAAGAGGGCCTCAAGGATCATCCGTGTATTGACGCCCTTATTGAGCCCAAGGTAAAAACGCTCCGTTTCAAGGAGGGATTTCTTGAGAGCAGATAAAGTAAATGAAGCAAAAATCGAAGCGATTCGCTCGCGTTCATCTTCATTATAAAGAAGAAGCCCGCTGCCTTCTTGGATCATCATAGCATCGCGCAAGATGAGGAGCAGCATTTCCAAAAAGGTCTGTGTCTGGTCCACATCCATATCGCCCAGCCATTCAAGACGGGCAAGGCTTGCCATGAGATAAGGATCTTCTATGCCTTCCATAATGAATAAGGCCCGCTCCCGCCACATCAGCGCTTCTGCCTCGGCAAGATGGAGGGCTTTTCCCGGCGAGCCATCAGACAGACGCGCCAAGGTTTCGCCTTGCGGAACAGAAAGCTCCTCCATGACACGTACCGCTTTCTCCCTGTGAAGGGGCTCAAAGCGGATGGTCATGAGACGGCTGCGGATGGTCGGCAGGATGCGCGAAATTTCGGATGCAACGAGGATAAAGAGCCAGTACGTCGGCGGCTCTTCAAGGAGCTTCAACAAGGAATTGGACGCTTCTTCCCGCATGCGGTCCGCACCATCAATGAGACAGACCTTATAAGGGGAAAGGACGGGGGAAAAGACTGCCTTTTTTTCTACTTCCTTGATTTGTTCAATGAGGATATCATGCCGGGCGCCCTGCCCTTCTACATAGATAAAGTCGGGGTGACTTTCCCCGCAAAAGGCGCGGCAGCTGCGGCACTTGCAGTCATCATGGGTGGGATCATCAAGGCAAAGAAAACTCCGGGCAAATTCATAGGCAAGTTTCTTCTTACCAATGCCATCAGGCCCATAAAAAAGGAGGGACGGTGTTTTACGCTCTCCTTGGAGCATGTTTCCCAAAAATATTTTATTGGCTTCATGACCCAAAATGGTATCCCACATGATGATGTTCCTTCCATTGTATTACACAACAAGTAGACTATACCCCATTTAGAGAAATTTTTCCACTTTTTTTATGAGGGCATCCGTCACACTGTCTGGAGTTCCTTCCCCATCGATGAGGATCATGCGCTCTGGATAGCGGTCAAGAAGGGTCAAATACCCCTGACGGATCTTTTCCTGGAAAAGAAGGCCTTGGGCCTCAAACTTATCCGTAACGCCCCGGGCTTCCCGCCGGGAAAGGAGGACGCGGGGATTGCCGTCAATAAGAAAGGTCACATCAGGGCTGAGCCCTTTAGACCCGAAAAGGGACAGTCTTTCCAGTTCATCAAGGTCCATACCGCCCAAGATGCCTTGGTAAATGAGGGTGGAATCACTGAAACGGTCGCAGATGACCACTTTTCCTGCTTCAAGAGCGGGCCGAATGACCTTATCCACATGGTCGGCCCGGGCTGCCACATGAAGGAGGCTTTCCACCCGTTTACTCATGGTGATCTCTGGGGAAAGGGCAAGGCTGCGCAGCGTTTCCGCAAGGCCCGTCCCGCCCGGTTCCCGGGTGAGGACAACCTCCCGTCCCTTCGTTTCAAGATATGCCTTAAGGCGTTTTGCCTGCGTCGTCTTACCGCTGCCGTCAGGGCCTTCCAACGTAATAAAGAGTCCTTTTTTCATTTTATGACCTCGATTTCTCTAAGGGAGGGATCCTGGGGCCCGCTGACAAGAAGCTTCTTTTCCTGCATAAGACGGGCGTAGGCAATAAGCTCTTCCGTAATGACTTCTCCCGGCATGATGAGAGGGATCCCAGGGGGATAAAAGCTGATGGATTCAGTGGTCACACGGCCTGCAGATTCGTCAAAAGGCACCCTCTCATGGGGCGCAAAAAACGCGTCCCGCGGCAGGAGTCGCCGTTCCGGAATCTTTGAGAGAACAGCCGCTGGCGCTACGTTCCGTACCGGTTTCCGGCTTTTTTCCAGCGTTTCCCGGATAAGGACGGCCTTTTGGGCAAATTCTGCATGGTCATCAGCATAGGTAACAAGAAAGAGCACGTGATCTTCATCGACAAGCTCAACGGCAATTTTTTCGCGGCGCAGAATTTCCGCCGCTTCCGGTCCCGTAAGCCCCAGGGCGCTGGTCATAATCGTGACCTTCCCCGGATCCATGGCCGCAACGCCGCCCTTTCCGATCAGTTCATCTGTAAGGACAGGAAGACCGTCAATCTTTTTAAGTTCTTCGCGGAGAAGCGCAGCCGCGCGAAGGGAGGCTTTCGCCATGGCTGTGCCTTTTTGGGCAAGCTGAAAACGCGCCGCATCAAGGGATCCCATGAGAAGATAGTTCGGGCTTGTTGTCGTCACAAGGCTCATGGCCCGTTCCATAGCGTCCTTATCGATGCGGTCATAGGAAACCTGAAGAAGTGAGCACTGCGTCATGGCACCCACAATCTTATGGGTACTTTGCGCTGCTGCATCAGCGCCGCACTGCATGGCGCTTTTGGGAAGCAGGGACGAAAATCCAAGATGGGGACCGTGGGCTTCATCAACAAGGAGCAGCACCCCTTTTTCATGACAGATCCTGGCAATTTTTTCCGTATCGGCAGCAAGGCCAAAATAATTTGGTGTCGTAAGAAAGACGGCCTTGATATCAGGCTTCTTGTTAAGAGCCGCATCCACCTGCTCCGGTGTGATCTGAAGCGTCATGCGCCACGACTCATCATAACAAGGAGCCAGGGAAATCGGTTCTAAGCCGCCAAGAATGAGACCGCCCAAAACAGACTTATGGCTGTTTCTGGGAACCAGGATTTTGTCCCCAGGACGCAGCGCGCCAAGGAGCATGCCATGGATGACGCCCGTCGTGCCATTGACACCAAAAAAGCAGCGGTCTGCCCCATAAAGCGTCGCTGCCAGCGTTTCAGCGTCCTTGATGGCTCCTTCAGGATGGTGGATATCGTCCAGTTCCTCCATAAGTGATACGTCAGATAAAAGGGCATTTTCACCCAATAGGTCCTTGAGATCCTCATCAGCACCGCGTCCGCCCTTATGGCCCGGTGTATGAAGGGGGTATACATGATCTTCCCGATAAGCCTTCATGGCCTCGAGGAGTGGTTTTGTGAGCATAGGGATTCCTCCTTGCATAACACTTAATTTTACCATAATTATGGGGGAAAAGGAACATGATGGGAGGCATAAAGGTAGGCTAAGGCGGAAGGCATATGTGACGGGGCCTTCCTTGGCTAAGGCTACCTGTGGCAGCTGGCTAAAAAAATGGAAGGCAACTGTAACGCCGGACCCAAACCGCCCCCTGCGGGGGAACGGGTCCGAACTTCATTCGCCCTCACACATGTCTCTCGGACTTTCGCTCCGCTTCAAAAGCGTCCTTCGAAACTCCGGGCGAATCTACCTCGCTGCCGCTCGTATGGAGACGTCGCCGCACTCCTCATCCACCACCGAAAGGGCACGCTTGCCTCATTTCAATGAGGCAACATGCGGCTTTCGGTCCCCCGCCCTGGTGGGGCGGATCGACTCTACGAGTCGAGCTCAGAGGCAAAACACGAAGGCAGGCAGTGGTGAGAATAAGGAATGCGCTGCTGAATTTCATCATAGCAATAATCCCACAGATTGAATTTTGAGCTAGGCCCGATTGAGAAATACGCAAACAACAGCTCATTTACCAAGAGCATACAGTACCTCCCACGCTCAA